>Ga0209199_1002210_pt1 | contig 21328 bp, 22 predicted proteins | sample COGITO_mtgs_1105_7_FD_184805 | JGI IMG/M metagenome (GOLD analysis project Ga0209199, IMG submission 184805) | Pelagic marine microbial communities from North Sea - COGITO_mtgs_110523 (SPAdes) (version 2) | ecosystem: Environmental > Aquatic > Marine > Epipelagic ...
TCCCCAAACTTCGTCAAGGGGTGTTTCAGGATCAGCTCCAGCTCTCATAGAGGCTGGGCAATTATCATCTAACCACTGCTTTACTTCTTCTCTAAATTTATCTATTTGAGTCATATTACTTTCCCATATTAAAAACTTTTGAATCTCATTATAAGGAGAAAAAGTATTTTTTCATCCTTTAAAAAACATACATTGAGTTTTTTTGCAGAGTATAATTGATTAATGTTTAAAAAAATTGGGATCTACGTTAAAGAAAAAGCTTACGAAGGTATTGATAGCAATGCTCTTAATCCTTTGATTAACAATCTATGTAATCATGCAAAAGATGTTTTTATAGAAATATCATCTGATTATAACCATCCAAACCTTAAACAAGTTCCAGATAATGAGTTCGTTGAAAATATAGATTTATTAGTAGTTTTTGGTGGTGATGGGACTTTGCTCGGCTCTGCACGAAAATTTTTAGAATTTAATATACCCATTCTTGGGGTCAATATGGGTAATGTTGGCTTTTTAACTGATGTAAAGGTAGATAATTTTGAAAACTCAATTAAAGAGATTCTCTCAGGTGATTATGTAATTGAAGATAGAAACCTAGTAAGTGCCAGCTTTTCTAATCAGACCGTATATGGTTTAAACGAAATAGTAATTCATTCGGGTGCATATGCACAGCTTATGCGATATAGGTTAAGTTTAAATGACAAAGTTGTTTATGAGCAAAGATCTGATGGGCTAATAATAGCTACTCCAACAGGATCAACAGCATATGCATTATCTGCTGGCGGTCCTATTATTCATCCAAGTTTAGACGTTTGGACAATATTACCAATGCTTCCTCAGAGTATTTCTTCTAGACCATTTGTAATATCTTCATCTGAAAATGTCTCCATTGAAATCCTAAGAGGGCCATTAGATTCAGCAAAAATTTGTGCCGATGGTCAGGATGACACCAAAGTACCGTTTCTAGAAAATATTAAAATATCAAAGATGGGAAATACACTAAAATTAGTCCATCCAAAGAAAAATGATTTTTTTGAGGCATGCAGAGAAAAGTTAGGATGGAGCCTTGATATATCTAATAATAAATAAGCTCCAGCATTGAACATCAAAAACTTTCATATAGTTATAATATTAATTTCTATTGGAATAGCCTTAATCTCTGGTTTTGGAAGATATGCTGGCGTAATTGATTTTTTAACTTTTCTTAAACCTAATATTGCATCAAATGGATATATAAATTTCCTTTCTTTCGAGGAAACTTTTTTTGAAAAAGGTCAATGGTGGAGATTATTAACACCAATGTTTGTTCATTTTTCTTTTGCACATCTTGTATTTAACTGTTTATGGATATATGTTCTTGGTTCAAAAATTGAATTATTTGATGGTCATATCAAGTTCATCTTGTTAGTGATATTTTCATCTATATTTGCTAACTATTCCCAATATATTTTTACAGAATCCTTTCTTTTTGGCGGATTATCAGGAGTTGTGTATGGGATGTTTGGCTTCTGTATGATTATTGAATTAGAGACAAAAAATGAAAGATATGGATTGCCACCAGCAATATATTTATTCATGATTGTGTGGATGATTTTAGGTTTCCTGGGGATATTGACCTTATTTGGGTTCGGTAGCATTGCAAATTATGCACATCTTGGAGGTTTAATTGGCGGCATTGTATTTGGTATGGTGACTAAATGGACAACAGTGATAAAATGATATTATGAAAAAAATTAAAAAAGCAGTCTTGCCAGTAGCAGGTTTTGGGACAAGATTTTTGCCAGCAACAAAAGCAATACCAAAAGAAATGCTACCTATTATAGACAAGCCACTTATAGAGTATGCAGTTGAAGAGGCGGTTGATGCAGGCATCGAAGAGATCATTTTTATTACCAGTCATACTAAAGTTGCAATAGAAAATCATTTTGATAGCAATTTTGAGCTTGAAGAAAAATTGGAAAAGAATGATAAACATCAATACATACCCTTGATAAATCCAGATAAATTTAAAAATGTAAGATTTACTTATGTTAGACAAAAATCACAAAAAGGCTTGGGTGATGCAGTTGCACATGCATCACATTTAATCAATGATGAGCCATTTGCTATTTTGCTTGCAGATGATTTGATAATCTCTGATAAAAGCTGTCTTCAGCAATTAAGTGAAGTTTATTATGAAAATAATACCTCTGTTATAGGCGTAAACCGCGTGGATAAGGAAAATATCTCAAAGTATGGCGTAATTGAACCAAATACAGTTGGTAAAAATTTATTCATACAAAATATTGTTGAAAAACCCAGTCCAGATAAAGCGCCATCAGACTTAGCTGTTGTTGGTAGATATGTATTCGATAGTATAATTTTCGATTATTTAGAAAAGGTTAAAGAAGATAAATCTAATGAGATTCAGTTGACTGATGCAATTCAGTTAATGCTTTCAGACCATAAGGTATCTGCATGTGAATATTATGGTAATAAGTTTGATTGTGGCAGCAAATCTGGATATGTAGAAGCAACTGTTTTTATGGGCCTTAAGGATCAAGATATTGCAAATGCTCTTAAAAAATATTTTTAACTTTGAGCTTCCTTTTATCAATTTTTAAACTCTTTCCTCCTGAGCTTTCACATTCGCTTGCTTTATACTCTTTAAAGCTTCTTTATAAACTTAAATTAATAAATATTCTTTTTCCAAGGTTTAAAAATCAAGAATTTAGTTTTTTAGGAATGACATTTTCAAATAGACTTGGAACTGCAGCAGGGCTTGATAAAAATGGAGATTTTATTGACCCTATAGGCTCCCTAGGTTTTGGATTTCTGGAGGTAGGTACTGTTACTCCAAAAGCACAAATTGGTAACCCAAAGCCAAGAGTATTTAGAGTATTTGGTGAAGAAGCTATTATTAACAGACTTGGATTTAATAATAAAGGAGTCGATTACTTGGTTAAAAGGCTTCAAAAGAGAAAGTTCCAAGGTGTAGTGGGGGTAAATATAGGTGCAAATAAAACCTCACAAGGCCAAAAAAGAATAGATGATTATATTGAGTGCTTTCAAAAAGTTCATCATTATGCTGACTATATTACAGTCAATATCTCTTCACCTAATACGCCTGGCTTAAGAGATCTTCATAATTCAGATAATTTAAAGAAACTAATTGATTCAATAGATGAAGAAATTAAAGTATGTAAATACGATAAGCCAATCTTTTTAAAAATTTCACCAGATGAGGACAGTAACTCAATTTCTGTAATTATTCATACTATTAATGAATCATGCTTTACAGGTTTAATTGTGTCTAACACATCAATTGATAAATCATTGCTATCTAATAAAGATTTTCATGATTATGAGGGTGGTTTGTCTGGGAAGCCCATTATGAATAAATCTACAAAACTACTAAGTATTATTTTCAAAGAAGACAGCTCCATACCTTTAATCGGTGTTGGTGGGGTCATGGGCCGCGAAGATTTTAATAAAAAAATTAATGCAGGAGCCGGTTTGGTGCAAATCTACTCAGGCTTTATTGTAAAAGGGCCACAGATTGTTAAGGATATTTTAAAAGACTAAGTTTTATGGAATTAATTATTATTTTTACTGTGATTATTTTCTTAATTGGGACAGTAAGCATTGCGCTCCCATCAAAGTCAGCAAGAGAAATATCTAATTTAAGACTAGAGGCATCAAAGCTTGGTTTTAAGATTGTTTCATCTAAATTAAGTACACAATCTTTTAAAAATAAAGATTTTTCATTGGTTTGTTATCAGTTAAAAAATGAAACAAATTTAAAAGAAGCACACTTTATTAGAGACAAAGATGAATTAATTTTGTATTCTCCACTCAAACTTAAGTACTCTGATGAGTATGATGATATAAAAGCTAAGCTAAATAAATTCTCTTTTTATGTTCATGAGATTATTTATTCAAAGACACTGATAGCATTTTTATGGGAAGAAAAATCAGGTTTAGAGGAGCTTAAAAATATTTCTAGTTCTATAAAAGAATTATAAATATCTTGTCATACAGGCTTAATTAATGTTATTTGTAAATAAAGGAACTAATTTTTATTATGGCAAAATCACTAGTAATCGTAGAGTCACCTGCTAAAGCTAAAACAATTTCTAAATATCTTGGCAAAGATTATATTGTTGAATCAAGCGTTGGACATATAAGAGATTTACCAAAAAAAGCATCACCACTATCCAAAAGGGCTTCCATACCAAAAGATATTTCTCCTGAAGAAAAACTAAAATTAAAAGCAGTTAATGATCGAAATAGACTTATTAGAAGAATGGGTATTGATCCAGATAATGGGTGGACCGCTGATTGGCAAATCATTCCTGAAAAAGAAAAGGTTATCAAATCATTAAGAAAAGCAGCTAAAGGTGTTGAGCATATATACTTAGCAACCGATCTTGATAGAGAAGGTGAGGCGATTGCATGGCATCTTAAAGAAGCCTTGGGCCCAGAAAAATACAATTATTCTAGAGTCCGTTTCAATCAAATAACCAAATCAGCAATTATTGATTCGTTTGCTGACCCAAAAGAAATCGATTTAGACTTAGTTAAAGCATACAGAGCGAGAAGGTTTTTAGATAAAGTTATTGGTTTTGAGTTATCTCCTTTACTTTGGAAAAAAATTGCAAGAGGTCTTTCGGCTGGAAGAGTTCAGTCAGTTGCATTAAGAGTTCTTGATGAAAGAGAAAGACTTATTCAAGAATTCATTCCAAAAGAGTTCTGGGAAGTCTCTATGCAATTACAGACATCTGGTAATAGCATTATTCCATTCGCACTTAATAGAAAAAAATCAGACCCCCTCCTTCAAAAAGAAGAGGCTGAAAAAATAAAATCCTTAATAGAATCAACAGAATTAAAAATTTCTGAAATTACTAAAAAGCCTGTAAAAATAAAACCAAGAGCACCATTTATAACATCAACACTTCAGCAGGCTGCAAGTACGAAACTGAGCTTTAATGTAAAAAGAACAATGAGGGTTGCTCAAAAGCTTTATGAGGCAGGTCACATAACATATATGAGAACCGATGCTCCTAGTCTTAGTAAAGAGTCTATCCAAGATGCAAGAAATTATATAAATGATAAATTAGGAGATAACTATCTTACAAATGCTCCAAGAATTTACTCAAGTACAGAAAATGCTCAAGAGGCACATGAGGCCATAAGACCAACAAATGCATTTATGCACCCAAATGATTTAATAGGGTCAACGGAAGAAGAGAGAAGGCTTTATGGTCTGATATGGCAGCAATATATTTCTTGCCAAATGCCTGATGCTGAATATTTATCAACTTCAGTAAAAGTTGAGGTAGGCGAATATTATTTTTCAGCTAAAGGCAGAGAGGTTGTATTCGATGGTTACACCAAGATATCAAAAAACAATACTGATGCTGAGGATGATATTTTGCCTGTAATGCATGAGGGCGAGGATCTGATTCTGGAAGAACTAAACTTAGATCAGAAATTTACAAAGCCACCTGCAAGATTTTCTGAAGCAGCTTTGGTTAAAGAACTTGAAAAAAAAGGTATTGGCAGGCCATCAACTTATGCAAATATTATTTCTACAATCCAAGATAGAGGGTATGTAGAAATTCAAAATAGAAGATTCTTTGTGAAAAAAATTGGTCATATTGTTACAGAAAGATTAATTGAAAGCTTTGATGACATAATGAATTATGATTTTACTGCCAACCTTGAAAATAATTTAGACAAGGTTGCAAGTGGAAATTTAAATTGGAAAAATGTTTTGGATGACTTCTACAAAGCTTTCCAAGATGACTTAGCATCCGCATCAATTGATGATGGTGGCATGAGAACTAACAAGCCAACTGCTACAGATATTATCTGCCCAGATTGCTCAAAAAATAAAATGGTAATAAGAAATTCTTCCAATGGAGTTTTCTTAGGTTGTTCAGGTTATGACAATGAGGGCGACGACAAATGTAAAAAAACTGTCAATCTTATTTCTGGTGATGAAGCTATAAGTGTGGATGATAAAGAAGAAGCTGAAAACTTATTGATTAAGAGAAGATGCCCTCAGTGTGAAACTAGTATGGATAATTATCTTATAGATGAGCATAGAAAATTACATGTGTGCGGCAAAAGCCCAGATTGTGATGGTTATGAAGTTGAAGATGGATTATTTAAGATTAAGGGTTATGACGGTCCAGTATTGGAATGCCATAAGTGTGGTTCTGAAATGCAGCTTAAAACAGGAAGATTTGGTAAGTATTTTGGATGCCTCAATGATAATTGTGGAACAACAAGAGCACTTCAAAGAAATGGTGAGCCAAAGCCTTTAACAATGGAGCCAATTTCAATGCCTGATTTGGCTTGCATTAAATGTGAAGATCATTACTTGCTAAGAGATAGTATGAAAGGCCTCTTTTTGGCTGCTAGTAAATATCCAAAAAATAGAGAAACTAGAGCCCCTAAAGTATCTGAAATAAATCATTTAACGATTGAAATAAATGAAGCATGCAGATTCTTGCCTGAAAAAGATAAACATGGATATCTAATCACAGCTCCTGAAAAAGATAGAGATGGAAATCCTTATGTTATTAGATATAACAAATCAGAAGATGTTCATTATTTAGCCTCTGAAAAAGATGGTAAAAAAACAAAATGGACTGCGATTTACAATAATGGTGAATGGGTTCAGAACCTTAAAAGTTAGTGGATTCAAAAGAGCTAGTTAATTTATATTTAGATATTTCCGAAGGTTTGCTATCTAAACTTTCTTTGAATAACTCTTCTGAGGATGATTTTGATAAGTATTTATTTATCCTTTCGGTTGAGCAAAGTCTTGATTCTCTTGCAATTAGTATTGCTTCAAATTCTGGATTTGAGCACTCTGAATTCAGCTCTTATGACTATATAAATAAATGGAAGGAGCTCTCGTACAATCATTCTACTAAAAACATCATCAAGAAAGAATTCGATGCAGATGGCATGTTTAATATGTTAGTTTTAATTAAAAAAGCACTTCATGAGCCAATAAATGAGTCAATAATAGTTTCAAATGAAACGCTCAACTTGAAAAAACTTAATTTGTTATTAGATAGGTATAAAGAATTTATTATCATGCTTCGCAAAACCCTCGAGGAATGCTAAGCTTGATATAAGAGGAAAATATATGTCGAATTACCTAGAATTAGCTCAATTACCAGATGGAAGTATAGTACTTAGAAGATCCGATGATCATGAAAATCCAATTGTAAAAATTGATTTTTCATCTGAATCTAAAGAATTTCTTCAAGGTCAAGAATTATCTGTTGCAAAGGAAATGATAAGAGCTGGTATAGAAAGTGTTAGCGGAAATGTTAGTGATTTTGATGAATTTTTTGATGGACAAAAAGAAAGGTTATCTAAAAAACCTGTAATTCTTCACTAGTTTTCTCTAATTAGGCCTACGCTTTTTCCTTCGATAAATAGTTCTGTATGTTCTAAATCAATTTCAATGTTACTAAAGTCTTCATTTGCCGGTTGAAGATGAACTATTTTTGGCGAGTGTCTATGGAAGTATTTAACAGTAACTTCGTCATCAATTCTAGCAATAACAATATCGCCATTTTTAATGTCTTGTGTTTTTTTCACTGCAATTAGATCATCTTCCATGATTCCAGCATCTTTCATACTAAGGCCTCTTACACGAAGAAAGTAATCAAAATTTGATCCAAAAAAACCTTGAGGACAATTAAAAACCTTTTCTACGTTCTCGGTTGCAAGAGTAGGTGACCCAGCTGCAACTAACCCAATAATTGGGTAATCATTACCATCATGTTCAATTTCTGGGTTAATTATAGAAATACCTCTAGATGTTCCACTTTCAATTGAGATAAAGCCTTTCTTCTCTAATGCTCTAAGATGTGTTTCAGCTGAATTTGGTGATTTAAAACCCAATTCTTGGCATATATCTGCTCTTGTTGGCGGAAAACCAGTTTTCTTTATGTATACTTGGATACAGTTAAGTACCTTATTTTGCTGAGATGTTATGTCTTTCATAATACTTTTATTAATACTGAATATATATACAGTATAATGCAAAATCTATATTTATATCAACTTTTAAATGGAAGAAAATAGAAAATTAATAATAGGAATTTCGTCAAGAGCTTTATTCAATCTTGATGAAAGTCATGATATTTATGAAAAAGATGGGCTCGACTCCTATCGCGATTATCAAATAGCTAATGAAGATAAGACTCTTGATCCAGGAGAGGCATTTAATCTAGTTAAAAAAATATTAGATATTAATTCTCTATATGAAGATCGTCAGAGAATTGAAGTCATCCTCTTATCAAGAAATACATCTGATACTGGATTAAGAATAAGAAACTCAATTGAGGCTCATGGGTTGGATATTAGCAGAGCTGCTTTTTGTGGTGGCGAAAGCCCTCATAGGTATGTTAAAGATTTTGGTGTTCATCTTTTTTTATCAAGCAGCATGGAAGATGTGAAATTAGCAATCAAAAGCAATGTTGCCGCTGCAACAATTATCTCAAGGGATAATGATAATAACTTTCTTTCAGAAGATGGTCAGCTAAAGATAGCATTTGATGGAGATGCAGTAATTTTCTCAGACGATTCAGAAAAAGTGTTCCATGAAGAGGGCTTAGAAGCATTTATTGAGAATGAAGTAACTGCAACAACTGCATTAAAAGAAGGGCCATTTAAATCCTTTCTTGTTGAACTAAATGATATCCAAAATGATTTTGATATTAATGATTGCCCAATTAGGACTGCCCTGGTTACAGCAAGATCGGCCCCATCTGATAAGAGAGTCATTAAGACACTAAGAGAATGGGGAGTAAGGATTGATGAATCTCTATTTTTAGGCGGCATGTCAAAAAAAGATTTTCTTAAATCTTTTCAAGCAGATATCTTTTTTGATGACCAAAAAAAACATATTATAGACACACAAAATACTACAGCATCAGGCCATGTGCCTTATGGAATTAAAAACACGTAACCTATAGGCATACAAAATGGAAATAGTTTGTTTCGACATGGAAGGCACTTTAACACCGGAGATATGGGAAAAAGTAGCGACCAATACAGGCATAGAGGAATTTAATAAAACGACTAGAGATATTCCAGACTATGGAAACCTCATGGATTTTAGGCTTAGTGTTATGAAAACACATGGTATTAAGCTTTCAGATATTCAAAATGCAGCTAATGAATTAGAGCTACTGCCTGGGGCTGAATCTTTTTTAGCAAATGTAAGAGAAAACTTTCAAGTTGTAATTCTTTCAGATACTTTTCATGAAATCGCTCAACCATTAATGAAAAAAATGGGATTCCCATTACTTCTATGTCATAACTTAGAAGTTGTTCAAGACGAGGTTATTTCATATAAACTTCGTAACAATAAAGCAAAAAAACAGGCCATAGAGAGCTTTCAATCCATAGGATATAGATGCTTAGCTGCCGGAGACTCTTACAATGATCTTCAGATGTTTGAGGTAGCTGAAAAAGGTTTTTTTATTAATGCTCCTGAAAAAATTTCAGATGCACACCCAAATATACAATCTTTTCATAATTATGATGATCTTGAAAAAGGTCTCTTATCAAATTCATTATTTCAAAAATGAGTGATCATTTAAAATTAGACAATTTTTCAAGGCCTGTTTTAAGCATGCCAAAGGAGAATTCTAATCTTCTCCTTCATAGCTGTTGTGCTCCATGTGCAGGCGAAATTATGGAAGCTTTGGCTGCATCAAATATAAAAACTACCGTATATTTTTATAACCCAAACATTCATCCAATTGAAGAATACGAAATTAGAAAAAATGAAAATAAGAGATTTTGCGATAAGTTAGGTTTTGAATGCATTGACGGTGATTATGACAAAGACAATTGGTTTGAAAGAATCAAAGGTTTAGAGGATGAGCCTGAAAGAGGAAAAAGATGCACTCAGTGCTTTGATATGAGATTCGAAAGATCTGCATTATTTGCTCAAGAAAATGGTTTCGGAGTATATGCAACAACTTTAGGTATTTCTAGGTGGAAAGATATGGAGCAAATTAACTCTTCTGGCCTTCGTGCAGCTAAAAGATATGAAGATGTATCTTACTGGGACTTTAACTGGAGGAAGCAGGGCGGCTCTTCAAGAATGGTTGAGATTTCCAAGAGAGAAGAGTTCTATCAGCAAGAGTATTGTGGCTGTGTATACAGTTTAAGAGATACCAATAGATGGAGACGGAAGAATAATAAAGATAGGATTATTAGAGGCGTAAAATTTTATAGCTAGCTATAAATTTGGGAACAGGCATCTTCTTGACTTATAATCCCACAACTATGACAGCAGGCACAAAATTTAGAGAAGCATTAAAATCAGATTCCCCGTTAGTAATACCAGGGACTATAAATGCTTATTCTGCAATCTTAGCTGAAAAAGCAGGACATAAAGCTGTCTACCTTTCCGGCGGAGGAGTAGCCGCAGCCTCATATGGAATGCCTGACCTAGGAATAACGTCCATGGATGATGTCTTAATTGACGTTAAAAGAATATCCAATTCAACATCACTTCCTTTGCTTGTAGATATCGATACTGGTTGGGGAGGCGCTTTTAATATTTCAAGAACCATAAAAGAAATGATCAATGCTGGGTGTGCAGCCGTGCATATGGAAGACCAAGTATCACAAAAAAGATGTGGGCATAGACCTAATAAGTCTTTGGTAAGCTCTAGTGAGATGCAGGACAGGATTAAGGCAGCTGTTGATGGCAGACATGATGAATCATTTTTTATCATGGCAAGGACCGATGCATTAGCTTCAGAGGGAATGAGTGGAGCAATAGAAAGAGCTTCAAGTTATATTGAGCAGGGAGCTGATGGCATTTTCTTGGAGGCTGTCACATCGCTTGATGAGTATAAAGAATTTAAAAATGCCCTAGATGTACCGCTGCTTGCAAACATTACTGAATTTGGTAAAACTCCATTATTTACAAAAGAACAATTAGAAGAAGTTAATGTAGATATGATTTTATATCCACTAACTGCATTTAGGGCAATGAGCAAAGCTGCGGAAAAAATTTACATTTCTCTAGCCAAAGAAGGGACACAAGAAGGTCTCTTGGATATAATGCAGACCCGAGAAGAGTTATACGAATACTTAAACTATCACAGTTACGAAAAAAAATTAGATAGTCTATTTGAAGATTAAAAACTAGAAGAGGAAAAAAAATGGTAAAAAAACTTGAAGGAGCTGGTCTAAGAGGTCAGGTAGCAGGAGAAACTTCACTTTCAACAGTTGGCCAAATAGAAGGTTTAGCTTATAGGGGTCATAAAATTGAAACCCTTGCTGAAAAAGCTACTTTTGAAGAGGTTGCCTATCTTCTTTTATATAGTAAGTTACCTAATACAAGTGAACTTAAAGATTATAAAGAATCTTTAAAAACTCAAAGAGACCTTCCTCAAGCTCTAAAAGAGGTCTTACAAAAAATACCTGCTAATGCTCATCCAATGGATGTAATGAGAACTGGAACTTCAATGCTTGGTAATTTAGAGCCTGAAGGAGATTTCTCAAACCAATTAAATTCAATTAACAGAATGATTGCAACGATGCCATCTATTGTTACCTATTGGTATAAATTTTCTCATGAGGGAGTCGATATTGATTTAGTAAATGATGAAGACACTATGGCTGGTCATTTTCTTCACATCCTTCATGGAAAAACACCCAGTGACCTTCATAGAAAGGTAATGGATGTATCTCTTGTTCTGTATGCAGAACATGAATTTAACGCATCAACATTTACTGGAAGAGTTTGTGCATCAACAATGTCAGATATTCACTCATGCGTAGTTGCTGCTATTGGTTCATTAAGAGGGCCTCTGCATGGAGGAGCTAACGAAAAAGCTATGGAGCTTATTGAGAATTGGACTTCAAGAGATGAAGCCAAAGAAAAAATTCTATCCATGTTAGCGAATAAAGAAAAAATTATGGGATTTGGTCATGCGGTTTACTCAATTCGTGATCCAAGAAATGCAGTTATAAAAGAATTTGCTAAGGAACTTTCCTTGCTTCATGACAATGATGATCTTTACCAAGTTGCAGAAGAAGTTGAAAAAGTTATGGCTGATGAGAAAAAAATGTTCGCAAATGCAGACTTTTTCCATGCTCCTGCATATTTCTATATGGGAGTTCCAACAAAACTATTCACACCAATTTTTGTAATGTCTAGAGTATCAGGATGGACTGCTCATTGTATGGAGCAAAGAGCAAATAATAGAATTATAAGACCAAGTGCAGATTATATTGGTGTTGAAAGTTCTGACTGGGTTGATTTAGAAGATAGATCTTAAAATGTCTTCAAATGTTGATCTAAACGTTAGGCCTGATTACGACTCTGTAATCAAAGAAATCGCAGACTATGTAGTTAATTTTGATATTAAATCTGATCTTGCATTAGACACTGCAAGAAATTGTTTGATAGATACAGTTGGTTGCGGGCTATTAGCTCTCAAATTTCCAGCATGTACCAAAATGCTTGGACCAGTCGTAGAAGGATCTTCTGTTCCTTTTGGCGTTAGAGTTCCAGGAACAAACTTTAAACTTGATCCAATAAAAGGTGCGTTCGATATTGGTTGTATTATTAGATGGCTTGATTATAACGATACTTGGCTTGCTGCTGAGTGGGGTCACCCCTCTGATAACTTAGGCGCTATCTTATCCATCGCAGACTTTATTTCACAAAAAAATATTTCTGAAGGAAAAGAACCTCTCAAAATGAGGCTTGTCTTAGAATCTATGATAATGGCTCATGAGATACAAGGTATTTTAGCTCTTAAAAATAGCTTTAATAAAGTTGGTCTTGATCATGTTGTATTAGTAAAAGTTGCATCCACAGCTTTGGTTACCAAGCTTATGGGCGGCAGTAAAGATCAGATTATGGATGCTGTTAGTCATGCATGGGTTGATGGTCAAAGTTTAAGAACTTACAGGCATGCTCCCAATGCCGGATCAAGAAAAAGCTGGGCTGCTGGAGATGCTACTTCTAGAGCTGTGAGGCTATCAATGATCACTCTTTCTGGAGAAATGGGTTATCCAGGTGTTTTGTCTGCTCCTGTTTGGGGGTTTGAGGATGTGCTATTTAACAGCGAGAAACTATCTCTACCTCAACCTTTTGGATCTTATGTAATGGAAAATATCCTATTTAAGATTAGTTTTCCTGCAGAATTTCATGCTCAAACTGCTGTTGAGGCTGCTGTCACACTCCACCCTGAGGTTAAAGATAGGCTTGATGATATTGAGTCAGTCAACATTACTACTCATGAATCTGCCATTAGAATTATCTCCAAGGTTGGTGATTTAAATAACCCAGCGGATAGAGATCATTGTCTTCAATATATGGTTGCTATTGGTCTTTTAAAAGGTGACTTAATTGCTGAAGATTATGAGGATGATGTTGCATCAGATCCTAGAGTGGATGCTTTAAGAGAAAAAATGGTTATTTCTGAAGATTCAAGATATTCAACTGAATATCATGAGGCAGATAAAAGATCTATTGCCAATAAAATACAAATTCATTTCAAAGATGGTTCTTCAACAGATGCTATTGAGGTTGAATATCCAATTGGGCATATGAGAAGAAGAGAGGAAGGCATTCCTGTTCTTGAACAAAAGTTCTTAAAAAATCTACAAATTACCTACGATGCCACCAAGAGCAACAAAATCTATAGTCTTTGCACCAATCAAGAGGAATTAGAAAATACTTCGGTAACAGACTTCCAAGAATTATTTGCTGTTGAATCAAATAACTTTTAATTGATAACAAAGCTATAAAGTTAAGGTTTTAAAACCTTTTTGGACTATAATTATTGCCATGTCAGGCAATACATTTGGAGAATTATTTAAAGTTACGACCTATGGCGAGAGTCATGGGAAGGCTTTGGGCTGCATTATTGATGGATGCCCTCCTAATATTGAACTCAATGAATCTGATATTCAGCATGAATTAAACAGAAGAAAACCCGGTCAATCAGACGTAACAACCCAAAGAAAAGAAGATGATTTAGTTGAAATCCTTTCAGGAGTCTTTGAGGGGAAGACTACTGGAACACCAATTAGCCTAATCATTTACAATCAAGACCAAAGGTCTAAAGACTACTCAAATATAAAAGATGTTTTCAGGCCAAATCATGCAGATATTACCTACCAGGCTAAATATGGTCATAGAGATTACAGGGGTGGAGGGAGATCAAGTGCAAGGGAAACTGCTATGAGGGTAGCTGCCGGGGCAATTGCAAAGAAATATCTTGAAACTTTCGGTGTAAAAACTACAAGTTACGTAAGCCAAATAGGCGCTATTAAAGCCGATGCTATTAACCACAAAGAAAGCGGGACTAATAAATATTTCTTTGCTGATAGTTCGAAGCTTACTGATCTTGATAATTTATTTAGTGATTTAATTGCGGAAGGTAATTCTGTTGGTGCAAAACTTGGAGTAACTATTGAAAACTGCCCAGTTGGTTTAGGGGCTCCAGTTTTTGATAAGTTAGATGCAGATCTAGCCAAAGCTATGATGAGTATTAATGCAGTTAAATCAGTTTCGATTGGGAATACCGATGATATCTTGGCTTCTAAAGGTTCTGAGGTTAGAGATGAAATGAGAGAAGATGGCTTTACCTCTAACAATGCTGGGGGCATATTAGGTGGAATTTCTAATGGCGATGATATTAATATAGATTTCATCATTAAACCCACATCTAGTATAAAAAATACCGGTAAAAGCATTGATGCCGATGGAAATGAGGTAGATATAGAAGTAACTGGTAGGCATGATCCATGTGTTGGAATAAGAGCAGTGCCTATAGCAGAGGCTATGGCCAATTTAGTTGTTATAGATCACCTTTTGAGAAATAGAGCTCAATGTGGTGAGGTTGATCAAAAATTACCTTTCAAAAAGTAACATGCCTAATACTTTATATGACAAGCTTTGGAATGAGCACCATATAAAAACTCTTGATTCAGGCGAATCTTTAATTTACATAGACAGGCAATATCTTCATGAAGTGACTTCTCCTCAAGCTTTTGAGGGACTGTCAAAGAAAGGTCTTTTGCCTTGGAGGCTTGGGGCAAATATTGCAACACCAGACCATAATGTTCCCACTGAAAGAGGGGACTCGTTTACAGTAGAAAATATTAGTGATGATATCTCAAAAATTCAGGTAGTTGAGCTTGATAAGAACTGTAATAAATTTGGAATTAAACAATTTGATATAACCTCAGCTAACCAAGGAATCGTTCATGTAATTGGTCCAGAACTTGGTTACACATTACCGGGTATGACAATAGTTTGTGGGGATTCTCATACCTCTACTCATGGTGCATTTGGGTGTCTTGCAATGGGCATTGGAACTTCAGAAGTTGAGCATGTTCTTGCTACGCAAACATTAAAGGTTTCCAAACTTTTAAATATGAAAGTAATTTTCGAAGGGACGCCTCAAAGAGGGGTTTCGTCCAAAGATATAGTTTTATTTTTAATAGGAGAAATTGGAACAGCGGGTGGTAATGGGCATGCAATTGAATTCTCTGGGCCTTATATTGAAAGCATATCCATGGAAGCCAGAATGACGATATGTAATATGGCTATTGAGGCCGGTGCTAAGGTCGGCTTAATCGCCACTGATTCAACAACTATCGACTATGTAAAAGAACACTCACCTCTCTCAGTCGATGACCTAGCCCTAGCTCAAAAGCATTGGAATAATTTATTTTCAGACAAAGAAGCTATTTTTGATAAAGAGATTGTTATTGATATATCTCAAATTAAACCTCAGGTGACATGGGGAACTTCGCCTGAAATGGTAGTAGATTATGATGCAGGGCTTCCTAAGTTATCTATGCAAACGGAAGCCAATAAGAAAAACATAGAGTTAGCAAAAAATTATATGGGTATCAAAGAGGGTGAAAAATTAACAGACTTAGAATTTGATAGAGTTTTTATTGGTTCATGTACAAATTCTAGAATAGAGGATTTGCGTGAGGCTGCATCAGTTATAAAAGGAAGAATAGTTTCTGAAAAAATAACTGAGGCCATTGTGGTTCCAGGGTCGGGAATGGTTAAGGCACAAGCTGAAGCTGAAGGTCTTGATAAGATATTTAAAGACGCAGGTTTTATATGGAGAGACCCGGGTTGCTCTATGTGTTTAGGGATGAATCCTGACCAATTAAAGCCCTATGAAAGATGCGCATCTACATCTAATAGAAATTTTGAAGGCAGACAAGGTAATCTTGGAAGAACGCATCTTATGAGCCCAGTTATGGCAGCTTATACTGCAATTAATGGAGTTATTGGAGACTTGTCATGAAGGTAATTGGCAATGAGCTTCAAATAAAAGGTATTGTGGCATCAATCGACAGGGATAATATTGATACAGATCAAATAATTCCTACAGAGTACTTAAAATCAATAAAAAAATTTGGTTTTGAAGATTATCTTTTTGATGGGTGGAGATATCTTGATGATGGTAAGTTAGGCATTTCAAAAAATGAAAGAAAAATAAATCATGAATTTGTTTTAAACCAAGAGCCATTTACCCAAGCCAATATTTTATTAACTAGAGATAACTTTGGCTGCGGCTCTTCAAGAGAACATGCGGTTTGGGCATTAAGAGACTTTGGAATCAGGGTTGTTATAGCATCATCATTCGGTGATATTTTTTACAATAACTGTTTTAAAAATGGCGTACTGCCTGTCAAATTATCTAAAGATCAAATCGAAGAAATATTTAAAGCTGAGGTTGGTGAGATGTCTGTAAGCCTTGATTCAAAAAAAATAGAATTTAATAATACTTATCAATATGAATTTGAAGTTGAGGATAATCTTCTCGAGAGGATAGTCTTAGGTTTAGATGATGTTGATATGACATTGAAATACAAAAACGATATAAAGCTATTTGAAGAACTAAGAAAAAAAGAGAAACCATGGATTTATGCAGATGAGTAAAAAAATATTAATCACGCCAGGTGATGGAATTGGGCAAGAAGTAACTAGTTCAGCTAGGGAGGTCTTGAACTTTTTAATTGGTGAACATGAACTAGACTTTGATATAACCCAGATGGATGTTGGTGGAACTTCCTATGATGAAAATGGCTCACCACTTCCTAAAGAGGTTCTTGATGAAGCAAGAAAATCCGATGCTATTTTATTTGGAGCAGTTGGCGGCCCTCAGTGGGATGATCTTGATTGGGATTCGCGCCCAGAACAAGCCTTATTGGGTCTAAGAAAAGAGCTCGAACTATTTGCAAACTTAAGACCTGCTTTTCTTTTCAATGAGTTGGCAGGAGCCTCACCAATAAAAGATGAAATTATTAAGGATCTCGATATTCTTATTGTTAGAGAGCTTACTGGTGGAATATATTTTGGAGAACCTAGGGCAATCGTCTCTGATGAATCGCCTCCCTATGCTTTCAATACAATGATTTATAATGAAGATGAGATCAAAAGAATTGCTAAGGTTGCATTTGAATCAGCAAGAAAAAGGGATGGCAAACTTTGCTCTGTTGAGAAGGCCAATGTTCTTGAGGTCTCTAAGTTTTGGAGATCTGTGGTGAGTGATATGGCAAAGGATTACCCAGATGTTGAACTATCTCATCAACTTGCTGATAACACAGCAATGCAGTTAGTTATGAATCCCAATCAATTTGATGTTATTGTTTCAAGCAATCTATTCGGCGATATTTTATCTGATATTGCTGCTACTTTATCTGGATCAATAGGCATGCTTCCTTCTGCTTCTCTGAACAGCTCATCACAAGGAATGTATGAGCCTTGTCATGGTAGCGCTCCAGACATTGCTGGGCAGAATATTGCAAACCCTATAGCAATGATTGCATCATTGGCTATGGCTTTAAGGTATTCGTTAGATCAAAAAGGTTTGGCAGATAAAATCGATAATGCTATTAAAGATTTTATTAAACAAGGATACAGAACTAAAGATATAAGCACCAACTCAGAATTTGTAAGAACTTCTGAGGTAGCTTCAATAATTATAGGAATTATGAAAAATGGATAAGACTATCAATCTTGCTTTAATTGGGGCTTCTGGTGTTGTTGGGCAAAAAATACTCCAACTTCTTGAAAAGAAAAATATTAAGATTAATAAATTATTTCCTCTTGGAAAATCAACAGTTGGTCAAACCATCCATTTTCAGAATAATGATATTACAATTGGAGACTTGGATTCTTTCAATCCATCTAATGCAAATATAACAATTTTTTCAGCGGGCTCATCTGTTGCGAAGACCCATGCTCGAAAATTTGTTGAATCAGGTAGTTATGTTATTGACCTGTCATCAGAGTTTAGATACGAAGAAGATGTACCCTTAATAATCCCTGAAATTAATGGATCTATAATAGATTTACTCGAAAAGCCTTCACTAATAGCAAACCCCAATTGCTCAACTTCACAGCTTTTAATGGTTCTAAAACCGATTCATGACAAATACGGTATTGATTTTTTTAATGTTGCTACATATCAAGCAGTATCCGGAACTGGTAAGGAGGCTATTGCAGAGCTGAAATCTCAAACCTATGAAGGAAATACTGAACCAAAAGTATATCCAAAACCTATTGCCTTTAATGTTATACCCCAGTGTGATATTTTCTTAGATAACGCATTTACTAAAGAAGAAATGAAGTTAGTTTGGGAAACAAAAAAAATTCTTGATCCTGCTATTGAAGTCCAAGCTACTTGTGCAAGAGTGCCTGTATTGAATGGTCACTCTGAAGCAGTTTTTCTTAAATCCTCTAACATGGCATCACGTGATGAGATTATCAGCTGCATAGAAGGAACTCCTGGAGTTTGTGTAATGGATGATCCAGATAACCTAGAATACCCAACCCCATTAGAGCAAGCTAATGACTCTGAGGATGTTTATGTTGGAAGAATAAGGTCTCAGCAGATACAAAATGATACATGGGTATCTCTATGGGTGGTTGCGGATAATGTATATGGAAAGGGTGCTGCACTTAATGCAGTACAAATTCTTCAAAGATTGGTTTCAAGCAATAAGTTATGATGCGATATAGTTATCTCTTAGCATTTATTTTTTCAATAAATATTGCTGCAGATTCTATTTTATCCTCTCCCTCACTTAAGCTTAATTCAAGCGATCAGAGAGTGATCGAATTTAGAGTTAAGGGAAATAAAATATCAGACGATGATATTTTTCTAAAGGAATATAAATCAGATGAACCAATCAATGAAGACTATATTAGTTATACATTATTAGAGGATTTCAGCACCTACCAATCCTTCTCTATTATTTTAGAAAATAGCTATAACGAAGACTATTTCAGTTTTAAATTAGTTATTGAGGATGAGCTCGCAAAGGATATATTTATTTTCTTACCATCAAAAATTAAGAATAATACCAATCAAAACAAACCATCAAAAATATATCAGCCTGCAAGGCTTCCCATTGAGGATAAGTTTGATGAAGTAATTGAAATGACTCCGCAAAAGGAACAATCAAACCTCATCAAAGCTGACGATATTACAACCATGTGGAGCATAGCTTCAAATATCAAAAAAGAAACAACCGATACTTCTATATACCAAATCATGTGGTCTATTTACCTAGGGAATAAAGATGCATTTATTGATGGTAATATCAATTTAGTTCGTAAAGACAAGGATTTAATAATACCGTCATATATGACTATGAAGATGACATCGCAAGATGAGGCCAAAGAGTCCATCTTAGCAATGAATGCCTCCTTTTCATCAAACTTTGTCCCTACTGTTAAGTCTCTTTTAACTTTGACCGCTCCTAAGATTATTAAGCAAGAGAAATTAGAGATTCCAAAAGTTAACGAACAGAAAGAAGACAACAAGCTGATTAATATTAATGATGATCAAGTCTCAGATCCTAAGAAGTTTATTGAAAATAATACAAAGCAGTTTGAAGTGGCTGTTGAAAATAAAACATTAGATAAATTAATTGAAATTGAGAACAACCAAGAAAATATTCAAGATGATAGTGGGTTTGGTGTTATGGATTTATTGTTTGTAGCGATTGTTTCGGTATTGTCCGGAGTCCTTATCGCTTTGATATATATCCAACTTAACTCAACAAAGAAAAAGACTATATCTTATGACTTTGATGAGGCGGTGGATTCTTCTTCTTCTATCGATGGCTTACCAAAAGGGTTGAGCATAAAAAATAATTATGACGAGCAACAGTTAGACTTAGCAATAACATATTTTGAAATGCAAGATTATAGTAATTGTAAGATTATAATAGATGATATACTGAAAATAACAGAAGATAGCAACATAAAAGAATCTGCAATGAGTCTTTTAGATAAAATTCAAAACAAGTGAGACTAGCCTTTGTAACTGAGTACGATGGTACTAATTTTTCTGGTTTTCAGAAACAAAAGAATGCAATATCAGTTCAAGAGTCTATTGAAGATGCGCTTAAAGAAGTTACCAAGAAAAATATTTCAATAAATTATGCTGGCAGAACAGATGCCGGGGTTCATGCCTTATCTCAAGTATTTGATTTTGAAACACAAATAGAGAGAGATCATAAGAACTGGGTGGATGGAATTAACTCTAATCTTCCTGATTCCATCTTGGTTAAAGCTGTAACAAATGTTGCAGATGATTTCCATTCTCGATTTTCAGCACTAGATAGAAGTTATACCTATGTTATTTATAATTCAAAAACTAAACCATTATTTTTTGACAAGATGGTTCATTGGGATGACAACCTTATTGAGTTTGATGTCATCAAAAAACAAGCGGATATGTTTATAGGTTCTCATGACTTCACCTCATTTAGAAGTTCAAGATGTAGCTCTCGAAACCCAGTCAAGGAAATTAAAAGTATCGAAGTCTTAAAGAAAAATAATTTTATTTTTATTACCATTAAGGCGAATGCATTTTTACACAACATGGTCAGAATAATGACTGGTACGCTTGTGGATATTGCAAAGGGAGAAATTAAAAGTTCAATTAAAGATATCTTATTAAAAATGGATAGGGCCTCTGCTGGAAAGACCGCATCTGCAAAAGGCTTATTTTTTTTAGGCCCAAATTATCAAAGTCAATTTAATATTCAAAGCCCAACATTAAATATTATGGATAAATTTAAATCATGAGCACTCAAAAGATTAAAATATGTGGCGTGAATGATTTATCTATATTAGAAGAAATAGTTGATCTAGAGATAGACTATGTCGGCTTTATTTTTTTTGAAAAAAGCCCCAGAAATGTAAATAGTAATTTTCTTGAGCTTATAAATGATTTTAATTTTAAGAACACTCAGCCGGTATGTGTATATGTAAACCCTGACAAGG
>Ga0209199_1002217_pt1 | contig 21279 bp, 19 predicted proteins | sample COGITO_mtgs_1105_7_FD_184805 | JGI IMG/M metagenome (GOLD analysis project Ga0209199, IMG submission 184805) | Pelagic marine microbial communities from North Sea - COGITO_mtgs_110523 (SPAdes) (version 2) | ecosystem: Environmental > Aquatic > Marine > Epipelagic ...
GATATTGATCCACGTTGGGACACATTAAAAAAATTACTAACGGATAAATAATATAGAAAATGGCACATCCTAAAAGAAAAATCTCCAGAACTAGAAGAGATAAAAGACGTACCCATTACAAGGCAACAACGCCTCAAATAGCAACTTGCCCAACAACTGGTGAGGCACACTTATACCACAGAGCGCACTGGCATGAAGGTAAATTATACTATAGAGGTCAAGTCTTAGTAGATACTACAGCAGCCGAAGAAAACGCAGCCTAGTAGTTCGTATTACATACAGTATTAAAAAAAAACGCTCTTGATGAGCGTTTTTTTTGTTTAACAATATTTTTAAAAAAAACGCAAAAAAATCGATTTTTAGGCCTTTTTTAATCAAAATTGAGTATTTTTGACACGTTTTTGGTTGTTTTCGACGAAATTAAGTCGAAACGCCCCAATTAAAAATAGAATTTATGAGCAAAATCTCAGCAGCAATAACCGCTGTAGGTGGCTATGTACCGGACTTCGTTTTAACCAACAAAATTCTTGAAACGATGGTTGACACTAATGATGAGTGGATCACGTCAAGAACGGGTATTAAAGAGCGACGAATTCTGAAAGGGGCCAATAAAGGGACTTCCTTTTTAGCAATTCAAGCAGCTAAAAACCTCATCCAAAAAAATAATTTAGATCCCAATACAATAGATCTTGTGATTGTTGCTACGGCTACTCCTGACATGAAAGCAGCCTCAACAGCTGCATATACGGCTTCAGAAATTGGGGCAACCAATGCGTTTGCATTTGATATAGATGCCGCATGCTCTAGCTTTTTATTCGGAATGTCAATTGTAGCACGTTATATAGAGTCTGGGATTTATAAGAAAATACTATTAATTGGCGCTGATAAAAACTCTTCAATGATTAGCTATGAAGATAGAGCGACCTGTATCATTTTTGGAGACGGGGCAGGAGCTGTTCTTTTTGAACCTAACACTGAAGGTTTTGGACTACAAGATGAATATCTTAGAAGCGATGGTTCTGGACGTGAGTTTTTACGTGCAACCCATGGCGGATCGGCTAATGCTATTACTGAAGATTCTTTAAAAGAACAGACACATTTTGTGTATCAAGATGGAAAAACGGTTTTTAAAAATGCAGTTTTTAATATGGCAGATGCCACAGAAAAAATATTGAAACGCAATGAATTGGATAACGATAAAATTGATTGGTTGGTAGCTCATCAAGCGAATAAACGAATTATCGATGCTACAGCAAATCGAATTAAGTTAGATTCTCGGAAAGTGATGATGAATATTGAAAAATATGGCAACACCACTTCGGGGACTCTTCCATTATTACTAAGTGACTATGAGTTACAATTAAAAAAAGGAGATAATTTAATATTCGCAGCCTTTGGTGGCGGATTTAACTGGGGATCTATATACTTAAAATGGGGATATGATTCTTAGGATATATAAACTAACTAACTAAACAATAAAACTGTAATTATGGATTTAAAAGAAATTCAAAATTTAATCAAATTTGTAGCTAAATCAGGTACAAGTGAAGTAAAATTAGAAACGGATGATTTCAAAATCACCATCAAAACAGGTTCTGGAGAGACAGTTACCACAGTTGTTCAACAGGCTGCAGTTCCAATGCAACAACCTGTTATTGCAGCTGCACCACAAGAAGTAGCACCTGTTCAGCCCGCAGCTCCAACAGCAGCAGCAGCAGCTGAAGACTCAAAATATATTACAGTAAAGTCTCCAATCATTGGAACTTTCTATAGAAGACCTTCTCCAGATAAACCTTTATTTGCAGAAGTAGGTCAAACAATTTCAGAAGGCGATGTCCTTTGTGTTATTGAAGCTATGAAACTATTTAACGAAATAGAGTCAGAATTTTCGGGTAAGATTGTAAAAATTCTAGTGGATGATGCGTCACCAGTTGAATTTGATCAGCCGTTATTTTTAGTAGATCCATCATAATAATAGTTTACATTTTTAAAGCGTAAAAAGGTATGTTTAAAAAAATACTAGTCGCCAATCGTGGCGAAATAGCTCTAAGAGTTATAAGAACATGTAAAGAGATGGGTATTCAAACCGTTGCTGTTTATTCTACGGCCGACGCTGAAAGTTTGCACGTAAAATTTGCTGACGAAGCCGTTTGTATTGGGCCTGCAGCCAGTAGCGAATCCTATTTAAAAATCTCAAACATTATTGCTGCCGCAGAAATTACGAATGCCGATGCTATTCACCCAGGATATGGGTTTTTATCAGAAAACGCTCGTTTTTCTAAAATTTGTGATGAACATGGGATCAAATTTATAGGGGCATCTCCAAATATGATTGATCGTATGGGAGATAAAGCCAATGCTAAAGCTACAATGAAAGCAGCAGGCGTACCTTGTGTTCCTGGAAGCGAAGGCGTTATTGAAACTTTTGAAGATTGTAAAAAAGTCGCCAAAGAAACCGGATATCCAGTCATGTTGAAAGCATCTGCTGGAGGAGGTGGAAAAGGAATGCGCGCTGTTTGGAAAAAAGAAGATCTTAAAGAAGCATGGGATTCTGCACGTCAAGAATCAAAAGCAGCGTTCGGAAACGACGATATGTACATGGAAAAACTTATTGAAGAACCAAGACATATTGAGATTCAAATTATAGGAGATTCTAACGGAAAAGCTTGTCATTTGTCTGAAAGAGATTGTTCGATTCAACGCCGTCATCAAAAGTTAACAGAAGAAGTTCCATCGCCATTTATGACTTCGGCTTTAAGAAAAAAAATGGGAGAAGCTGCGGTCAAGGCTGCAGAATACATTAAGTATGAGGGCGCAGGAACGGTAGAATTTTTGGTGGACAAACATCGAAATTTCTTTTTTATGGAAATGAATACACGTATCCAAGTTGAGCATCCAATAACAGAACAAGTTATTGATTTTGATTTGGTCCGTGAACAAATATCTGTAGCTGCAGGCGTACCAATATTAGGAAAAAACTATATTCCAAAGTTACATTCGATTGAATGTAGAATAAATGCTGAAGATCCGTTTAATGAGTTTAGACCATCACCAGGCAAAATAACAACCTTACATTCACCTGGTGGACATGGGGTTCGTCTAGACACTCATGTTTATGCAGGCTATAGTATTCCGCCAAATTATGATTCTATGATTGCAAAGCTGATCACAACAGCTCAAACTAGAGAAGAAGCAATTAGCAAAATGAAACGTGCGTTGGATGAATTTGTTATTGAAGGCATTAAAACAACCATTCCGTTTCATCGTCAACTAATGGATCATCCAGACTATATAGCTGGTAACTATACCACTAAGTTTATGGAAGACTTTAAAATGGAAGGCTCCAATTAATTATAAATCAAAAACTCCGAATCCCGATTCGGAGTTTTTTTTTAATCTTTATTTTACTGAAAACTACTCCAATAAAAAATTGTAATTTTAAAGCATGAATTTATCGTATTGGGAATTAAAAACATGGCTCAATAATGTCGATTTCACTATTGTTGGGAGTGGAATTGTAGGCTTGAGTACGGCGCTCCATCTAAAAAAGAAAGTTCCGAAAGCCAAAATAGTGGTTCTTGAAAAAGGATTATTTCCTCAAGGCGCAAGTACAAAAAATGCAGGTTTTGCCTGTTTTGGGAGTTTGAGTGAAATTTTGCAGGATTTACAATCACATACTCCCAATGAGGTTGTTGCTCTTGTTAGACAGCGTCATGAGGGACTCCAGCTTCTGAGAGTTACCCTCGGAGATGATGTATTATCTTATCAGCAATTGGGGGGCTACGAATTATTTTTAGATAAAGATCGTAGTCTTTATGAGACGTGTATACAACAGATGAAAGATGTTAATACACTTCTAAAACCAATTTTTAAAGCTGATGTATTTTCAAATGTTTCGAATAGCTTTGGATTTACAAACGTACAAGATAATTATATTCAGAATCAATTTGAAGGCCAGATTGATACGGGAAAGATGATGCAAGCATTGATTAGAAAAGCCCAAGAACAAGGCATTATTATTTTGAATAATTCCACGGTTGAAACGTATATAGAACACGCCAATAAAGTGAGTATTAAAACAAATCATTTTGAGTTTTCGTCTTCAAAATTAATCTTAACCACCAATGGATTTGCACAACAATTAATCAAAGAAGATGTGCAGCCAGCACGAGCACAAGTGTTAATTACAAAACCGATAAAAGACTTACATATTAAAGGTACGTTTCATTTAGATTGCGGGTATTATTATTTTAGAAATATCGATAACCGTATTCTTTTAGGGGGTGGTAGAAACTTAGATTTTGATACAGAAAATACTACAGAATTTTCTCAAACGGAACAGATTCAAAATGCATTAGAAGCACTGATTACAAATACAATTCTTCCAAACACATCCTTTGAAATAGATCAACGTTGGTCGGGAATAATGGGCGTTGGATCTCAAAAAAAACCAATTGTAAAGCAGCTATCCAACCACGTATATTGTGGAGTTCGAATGGGCGGTATGGGGGTAGCTATTGGTAGTGTTATCGGAAAGGAAGTTTCAGAGTTAATCTAAAAAACGAAAACATTAATTTATTGGATTAGCCATTAATGGCCTCAACGATTTCTACTTTTCCTACCATCATTTCTTTTAACAAGGCTTCTATACCACTTTTAAGCGTAAAAGTAGAGGATGGGCATCCACTACAAGCGCCTTGTAAAATGACCTTTACTGTTTTTGTGGTCGCCTCATAAGATTCAAATAAGATATTACCACCATCACTAGCTACGGCAGGCTTTATATGCTCTTCTAATATATTTATAATCTCTTTTGAGGTGTCGTCTAAAGTTTCGTATGTGTTGTCCAATTGAGCCGTTGTTTTTTCCAAAACTTGGGCAGCAGAAGCTGTCACCATTTCTTTACCGTCCTCTATATAGGATTTCATAAACTCTCTTAACTCTAGCGTAATGGCATCCCATTCTACGATGTCAAACTTAGTAATAGACACATAATTTTTGTCTATAAAGACAGCTTTTACAAATGGAAACTGAAAGAGAGCCGTTGCAAAAGGAGATAGTTTTGCCTCTTCTATTGATGTAAACTCAAAAGTTTGGGACACTAAATTTTTATTAGCTACAAATTTTTGAACCCCAGGATTAGGCGTACTTTCGGCATACACCGTCACAGGGTTTTTCTTTTTAGACTCGGTTGTGACTACTATGCCGCCGCCATTTAAATAGTTTTCTATCTGTTCACCAACTTCTGTTTGAACAGCGTTCCACTCAACGATATCATAGCGTTCGATCGCTACAAAGTTTCCAGAGATGTATACTTTTTTTACAAATGGAAGATGAAAAAGCTGTTGTGCTAAAGGGGAATTTTTAGCATCATCTATATTTGCGAATTCAAAACTCTCGTATTTTGTGAGGAATGAATCAGTTTCAAATTTTATGATTTTGGGATTACTAGTCTCCTGAATTGATACGTTTATTTTAGTCATGTATTGTATATATTATTTTAACGATTATAGGTGCCTGCCTTCCGCAGACGATTCGTTATAAATTACTATCCTTTTTTAACTTACTCAGACTATGAATCTAATTTTCTGCAAAGATACTAAAGATATTTAGCTTATTTCTGTATATTTGGAGAGTACCCCAAATAAATATTAAGAATGAAATTCCTACTTTCAGCATTCTTTAGTTTTATTAGTTTTTGTGTTTTTATAAGAAATGACAGTATCCAAAAAGAAGCAATATTCACCAATGTAGGCATTGGAACACACACCATTTATGCACGAGATCTTCTAAATTGTAACACCATCACACAGCAGGAAATAGTGATAGGATACCCAAAATACTTCACACCAAATGGAGATGGATATCATGACACATGGAATATCGTAGGTGTCTCTAGAGAATTTAGCGCAAAAATTTATATATTTGATCGGTATGGAAAACTACTAAAACAGCTCAGTCCAACAGGTAAAGGGTGGGATGGTACATTTAATGGTGAACGACTACCGACAAGTGATTATTGGTTCACGCTTGAGTACACAGAGCCTATAACAGAAAAAATTAACCAATTTAGAGCACATTTTACGTTGAAAAGATAAAATATACTTGTTAACCCTACTATTCTTCAGAGCAAACAAAAATTAATTCAAATAAAAACTCTAAATAATGAAATACCTACTTACACTATTTATGCTTTGCATTTCGTCCATTGGATTTGCACAGATTATTATTGTAAACGATAATTCAGATGTAGCATCTGCTTACGGTCCTGAGCAGCTTATTAATGAAGTCTTGATCTCAAGTGTATGTTCCACTGCAGATAATTTTACCTTTCAAGTAAACGGCGCTCCAACTAATGTAACAAAAAAAAGCTATGGCTACTTTAAGACACCCGCAGGAAATACATTTCCATTTGAGGAAGGGGTGGTATTAACTACGGGAGTCGCTTTTAGTGCAGGAAATACAGTAAGTCCTGACACTATTGATTTCACGAATACTTTACCTGGAGATCAAGATCTGGAAACTGCTTTAGGACAAACAGGGACTCAGGATGCTACATTTATTAAATTTAATTTCACCCCGCAAATAGATACAATTAGCTTTAGATTTTTAATGGCTTCTGAAGAGTATGACGGATCCACAGAGTGTCAATTTGCAGATAGTTTTGCGTTTTTATTACGAGAAGTAGGAACGGTAGACTTCACTAATTTAGCGGTATTGCCCGATGGAACACCAGTCAGTGTAAGAAACATAAATAACGCTGTCCCCTGTACAGCCAATGTAGAGTATTTTGAAGGTTACGACGTAGGAAACACGAACTATAATGGGCGTACAATAGCCCTAACAGCCTCTTCTGTGGTATCTGCAGGGGTTACTTATGAAATAAAACTAGTTGTTGCAGACCAAGGAGATTCTAAATTTGATTCTGCTATTTTCATAGAAGGTGGAAGTTTTAATATTGGCGGTGATTTAGGAGAAGATCATATAATTAGAACAGGAAATCCAGGGTGTCTCGGAACGGATATTACTTTAAATTCTAATATTTCTGTTTCTGGAACTACATTTAAGTGGTTTAAAGATGATATAGAAATACCAGGAGAAACTACCCAAACGCTAGATGTTTCTATAGATGGAACGTATCGTTTAATAGCTACTCTAGTTGGTGGCTGTGAAGCAACTGACGAAGTCGTTATTGAATTTGTAGCACTTCCAGAAATCACCAGTCCACCAGAGGACATTTTGTTATGTGAAACAGATGGTAATAGTGTAGAGGAATTTGATTTTTCAGCCAATGAGGTTTTGGTTTTAGGCAGTCAAGCGAGTACAGATTTCCCCATTACCTATCATGACAGCCAAATGAATGCAGAAGATAATAGGAGTCCATTATCAATCCCCTACCAAAACACCTTAGCAACAGAAACGATTTGGATGCGTATTGCAGATGGAACCCAAAGCTGTTACAGAGTTATTAGTTTTGATATTGAAGTTCAATCGCTGCCCATCACAAATACTCCTATTGACTATATTTTATGTGATACTTCTATAGATGGCGATGACACTAATGGGGTTGTCGAGTTTGATTTAAGCTCCAAGGCATCTGAGGTTTTAGGCACCCAATTAGCCTCGGACTATAGCGTAACATTTTATTACGATCAGGTTTCAGCTGATGCAGGAATCGTAGGCACAAACATTACAACCCCGATTCAAAACACCATCAATCCCCAACCCATATTTGCACGGATCGAAAACCACCTAAACGTGAACTGCTATGACACCACAAGTTTCCAACTCATTGTAAGCCCACTCCCCGTAGTAGCAACAGAAGTCACCCTTACACAATGCGACACCGATATAGATGGGCTCACAAACTTTAACCTAACAGAAGCCAACCAACTCATCTCTGCCGATCATCTAAATGAAACCTACACCTATTACCAAAGTGAAGCCCATGCAAAGACGGGTCTTGTCAGCGACCAAATCCCAACCCCAACAACCTACCCCAATCCCACCCCCGTAACCAGCACCGTTTATGCACGAGCAGAAACACCACAAGGATGCTTTAGAACCTCAAAGATTAATTTAGTCGTAGGCGCCACCCTCATCCCCTCAACCTTTCATTTAGACTACTATGTTTGTGATGACACCGAAGAAGACAATGACAACAGCAACGGTATAGCCACCTTTGATTTTAGCGACGCCACAGCCAAAATACGTGCAATATTCCCTACAGGACAAGACTTAAAAATATCCTATTATACATCCGAAACAGACGCCCTAGCCGAAACCAACCCAATCCAGGCCATTGAAAAACACAGAAACACCGCAAGCCCCACCACCCAAAACATCTATGCACGAGTCGACAGCAATGACGTCAACGCCTGTTTAGGGCTCGGGCATCACATCACCCTAAATGTAGAAACCCTTCCCGAAGCAAACACGATAACAGACTACACACTATGTAGTGACACCACCCAAGCCCCCTTTGATCTAACCAGTAAATCAACAGAAATACGCGGCAGTCAAACTACTCCAATATTGATCAGTTATCACTTAAGCGAACAAGATGCGGAAAATAACATTCCTATTTCCTCAGATCTAACGATGTATACCAACACCACCAACCCACAAACAATCTATGTCCGCGCCCAATACGATCCAAACAACAACATGAACCTAGATCAACGCGAATGCGTACGCACCGACATCCGTTTTAACCTAATCGTCAACCTAAACCCCGTCGTATTCACACCCGATCCCATCACCAAATGCAGCGATCAAGTAAGAACAAATTATGATTTAACCCTTCGCAAAGAACAAATCACAAATAATGATGCCAGCATCGTACTAAGCTACTATGAAACCCAACAAGCCCTAGACACCAACACCCCAATCCCAACCCCAACAACCTACACCAGCAATGCACTCTCCAACACCATTATCGTACTCGCCACCGCAGCGAACCAATGCACCAAAACAATACCACTAGAACTAAACACCATATTATACGCCGCATTAAACACCATGCCCAATCCCATAGAAGAATGTGAAATAGACAACAACGGTTTAGACTACTTTGACATAAGCCTGCGGGAAACCGCAATTTTAAACGGACTAAACTCATCAGATTTTGAGTTTAGTTATTATGAAGATCAAGCAGATGCAATAGCAGGCAACCCTAACACCATTCTGAACCCCTCTAACTTTGAAAACACCACCATACACACACAAGAAATCTATGTTCGTATCAAACCCCAAACAAACGACTGTTTTATCGTAGTTCCGTTAACCTTAATAGTCAATCCAGCACCAGAGATAAACCTTTTAGATCGCTATGTGATCTGTTTAAATAAAGAAGATCAGGTCATTAGTGCAGAAAGCATCACATTTTTACCAAATCCCCCCATCGACACACAATTAAACGCTACAGAATACAGTTTTCAATGGTATATGGGCACAATAGACGACGTCAACACCAATCCAAATAACGTAATAATACCAGGCGCTACAGCCGCCACCTTCTCTCCGGCTTTAGCAGGGCTCTACACTGTACTAGCCACCAATCGGATATCAGGCTGTCGCATACCCGCAAGCACCCAAGTCGTCAGTTCCTATCCTCCTGAAAACATACACGTCACACGACTCACAGCACTATTTTCAGAGAATAACACCATAGACGTCTCCGTAGTTGGAAAAGGCACTTATGAATTTAGAGTAGATTTTGGTCCCTGGCAAAAAGAAGCAATATTCACCAATGTAGGCATTGGAACACACACCATTTATGCACGAGATCTTCTAAATTGTAACACCATCACACAGCAGGAAATAGTGATAGGATACCCAAAATACTTCACACCAAATGGAGATGGATATCATGACACATGGAATATCGTAGGTGTCTCTAGAGAATTTAGCGCAAAAATTTATATATTTGATCGGTATGGAAAACTACTAAAACAGCTCAGTCCAACAGGTAAAGGGTGGGATGGTACATTTAATGGTGAACGACTACCGACAAGTGATTATTGGTTCACGCTTGAGTACACAGAGCCTATAACAGAAAAAATTAACCAATTTAGAGCACATTTTACGCTCAAAAGATAGTGTTTATGATAGAATTTAAGAAAAACATTTTGATTTTAGCTACGATAACGATAGCCTCTCAATTTGTGATAGCTCAAGAAGGTTTGCCTATATATTCTGACTACCTTACAGATAATTATTACTTATTACACCCTTCAATGGCGGGTATTTCTAATTGTAATAAAATACGACTCACAGGTCGGCAACAGTGGTTTGGAGATGAAGATGCGCCAAGTTTACAAACAATGAGTGTTAATGGTCGTATCGGCGAAACTTCGTCTGGTGTTGGGGCTATATTTTTTAATGATAAAAATGGTTACCACTCGCAAACAGGCGCTTATTTAACCTATGCGCATCACTTGATGTTTTCAAGAAATACGATTGATTTAAATATGTTATCATTTGGTTTAAGCGCAGGTTTAATTCAATATAAATTAGATGAAACGGCCTTTAGGGAGTTTGATCCAATTATTGCAGGTATCGAACAAAGCGCGTCTGATTTTAATGTTGATTTTGGATTTTCATATCATTTTATTGATTTCTATGCACATGCAACCATCAAAAACATCTTAGCTAATAATGGTGTTAATATCAATGAACAATCAGTAAGCTACGACAATCTTAGAACCTATATATTTTCTGCTGGAAATGTATTTTCCAAATTCGGTAGCGACTGGAGCTATGAACCTTCCTTAATGTTTGCATACAAAGATGCTACTAAAGAATCCTTTTTAGATATCAATTTTAAAGCATACAGAGAATTTGATTCGGGGAATATATTTGCAGGAATCTCTTTTAGAAGAAGTTTGGATGGTGCTGAGTTTTCTAACGGCAATGGAATCAGTAGTCAAAAACTTCAATATTTCACCCCAATAGTAGGGACGGAATATAATAACTTTGTATTTGCTTATACGTATTCATATCAAGCAAATTCGGTTGTTTTTAATAATGGAGGCTACCACCAACTTACGCTTGGGTTGAATTTTGGTTGTAAAAAAGAAAAGTATGACTGTAATTGTCCAAGTGTAAATTAAAACTAAAACTCTAGTTTTTGAAGAGAAATTTGTTCTAAATTCAGCAATGATGCAATTATTTTTTCGTCACCATTAGTATAAAATTTCTGCGTTCCAGCCGTAATTTCAGCATTCAATAAGGCTGTGTTTTCTAGGACTGATTTTGTTTGTCTTGCGACCGCTTTTCCAGAATCAATAATTTTAACATTTCTTGGTAATTGTTGTTCTAGAATAGGAGTCAGAAAATGATAATGAGTACACCCTAAAACCAAACAATCGATGTTTGCATCGAGCATAGGTTTGAGATAATGTTGTAGTAAGTCCTTCATTTCATTAGAATAAAGCTTACCATTTTCGATTAACTCTACAATGCCATTTCCGACTTGCTCTACCACAACTAAGTTACTAGAGTATAGTTCTGAGGTTTTGTGAAATAATTGGCTACTAAGAGTTCCTTTAGTCGCTAAAATTCCAATTGCTTTTGAGGTTGATTGAAGTGCTGCAGGTTTAATCGCTGGTTCAATCCCAATAAATGGGATAGAGTAGTTTTTCCTTAGCGTATCAATAGCATTGGTAGTAGCGGTGTTACAAGCCACAACAATAAGTTTACAGCCCTGATTAATTAGCCACTCTGTATTTTTTATAGAAAGATTAATAATAGCGTCTTTACCTTTTGGGCCGTAGGGTGCGTTTTGGGAATCCGACAGGTATAATGTTGATTCCACAGGCAGTAACTGATGGATCTCATTCCAAATAGAAAGGCCACCTACACCTGAATCAAATATACCAATAGGTTTTGAACTCATATTATACAAAAATAAAAAAGCTGCTCTAATAGAAGCAGCTTTTTGTAAACTATTTATGGAGCGTAATTTAAAATCCTAATTCAGATTTTACGTCTGCTAATAAATCGGTACCTCCAGCAAAGATAATTCCTTGTCCTTGAGAAGCATCAAGTACATAATCAAATCCTTTAGCTTTTCCAACTTTAAGAATCGCATTTTTTGCTTTTTCAGTGATTGGCTTTAGTAAATCAAATTCTTTTTTCTGTAAATCTTGTTGCGCTTGTGTCTGGTATTGACGAATTCCTTGTTCCATTCCTTGAACTTCTTGTAAACGTTTTCCGTTTTCTTCGTCAGTTTTTGTAGCAGACTCACCGTCATATTGTTTTATTTTGTTCTGCAATTCAGTTGCCATCGCTTGGATATCCGTTTCATAAGTTTTAGCCAATTTCTCTAGTTCTGCTTTAGCACTTTTCATTTCTGGCATTGCTTCTACAAGCTCCTGTGTATTAATATGCGCTACTTTTGTTTGAGCTTGTGCAGTAAAGCTTGTTGCAACAAAAAGAGTCGTTGCTAATAAAAAAGATTTTAAATGTTTCATTGTAATTGTGTTTATTGTTTAATTTATTTTTGTTTGTTGTTTCTAATACTATCTCTTGTTTTCTTTTGAGCTTCAAGACGTGCTTTACGCGCAGCTAAAGCTCGTGTTTTCTTTTCTTCTAAAGCTTTTTTGCGAATTTCTCTATCGCTTAGTTTTTCAGAAGCCTTAGACGTGCTGGTATTTTGGTCTGATTTTTCCTTGTTTGCTTGGGCTTTTGTATCTTCCTTTTTTGTATCCAATGCCTTTTCTGTGCTGGTTACTTGGGAGGGTTTAGCTGTTTTTTTATTTCTACGCTCCAGTGCTTTTTGTTTTTTAGCTTCTTGAGTCTTTTCACGATCTTCCTTTAATTTTTTCTTTTTTGCTTCCAGTTCTTTTTTTCTAGCGACAGCAGGATCGATATTTTCAACAGTTGTAGCTGTTTCTTCTTTCGAATCCATACTAGAATCGGAAGTGTCATTGGCAGAACGTATTGTTGTTGTAGTTTTAGATGTTCTTGTATTTGTGCGCTCTAAAGCTCTTTGTTTTTTAGCCTCTTGAGCTTTGATACGAGCATCAATTTTTTTCTGACGTTTTTCTTCTAGTAACAACGCTCGCTCAGCTTTTCGTTCATCAAGAAGTTTTTGACGCTCATTTTTAGAAGTATCTACTTCTTCAACAATAGTTTCTTCTTCTTCTGCTTCTTTACGCTCACTTCTAGTTTCCGCTTGTGTTCTTTTGGAAGATCGGTTTATGGTTTTCAGTACGCGATCACTAATATCATAGCGATCTGCAGAATACAGCATCACTACATCAGCAGATTTATCAAAAATAAAGTCATATTTTTTTGATGCTGCAATTTCTTGAACAGCTGCAAAAATTTGATCCTGAATAGGTTGGATTAATTGCTTTTTTTGAATCATTAAATCACCATTTGGGCCAAAACGTTTCTGTTGGTACTCTAGGATTTCGTTTTCGATTATTTGAAGGTCTTCTTCGCGTTCAGAAATAAGTTCGTTCGTCAAAAGAATTCGTTCGTTATTTAATTGTTTTTTTTGATCTTCAAGTTCTGTTAAGCGTCCTTCAATATCGCTTTTCCATTTTTGAATTTTAGAATCTAATTGTGTGTTTGCATCACTGTACTCTGTAATGTTTTCTAAAATATATTCAGTATCAATGTAGCCAATTCGAACACTTCTTTGTGCGAACATTGATGAAGACAGCATACACATAAAAAGTAATGTACATGTGTTCTTAAAAGAGATCAGCTTTAAAAATTTAAGAGTTAACAAATTCATTTTACAATGGTTTCAAATTAGTGGGGTTGGGTTTTCTTCTAAAGTTTTTCAAATTAACGAAATAAATATTAAAATATTTCAATTCAATGCTTTTCATTCTGATAGCTTATAGAAAATACCATGCCAAATATTAAAATTGTTGTCCTATTATAAAGTGGGTTTCCCAACCATTTTTAATGTTTTGACCTGGTAATGGATCAAATCCATGTCCAAAATCAATTCCTAATAAACCAAAAGCAGGCATAAATAATCGTAAGCCAACTCCTGCAGATCGATTGATTGAGAAGGGGTCAAAGTCTTTAAAATCATTATAGGATGCGCCACCTTCCAAAAAGGCAAGTGCATATATTTTTGTTTGTTGCGCAAGCGTAATAGGATGTCTTAATTCTAATGAAAATTTATTATAAATCGATCCACCATCTTGATTAGAAAGCGACTGATTTGGGTATCCTCTTAGGGCAATAGTTTGTCGCCCGTCAAGGCTGTAAGTTCCTAGACCGTCACCTCCAAGAAAAAAACGTTCAAAAGGGATAACGCCTCTGTCATTATTATATGCTCCAAGGAATCCGAATTCAAATGTTGGTTTTAAAATTAATTTTCCAGCGATTTTTGTGTACCATTCCCCTTTCAAATTGATTTTATAAAACTCCAACCATTTATAACGTTTTTGATCGATTTCACTAATTCGAGTAGAAGCATTGTTTCTAAGGTCTATTTCAGAAGTCTCTGTGCTAGTTGAATAGCGAGATATGATATCTAATTGCGCATCTCTTTCATTTTTTAAACTGGTATAATCAATATCACTGAATGAAGAATACGGTAAGCTAAATTTTGCACTAACACTGAAGCTAGAACCTCCTTCGGGATAGATAGGATCATTAAAGGTGTTGTTTCTGCTTAAACCAACGGTATAGGCTAAATTGTTAGAATTTCCATTTCCAAAGGTAAATAATCCTGTATTGTAATTATTTAGGTCATAGTATTGAAAGCTGAGTGCTTGAGACAATACAAAATAATCATCGGGAACAGATAGTTTTTTTGCAATTCCAATAGTCAATCCAGTAATATTAAAACTTCTGTTTTTATCAGCATTTCGAGTCGCTGGATTGTATAAAAATTGTTTTGTTTGAGATAGAGAAGTAGAAAACTGTACAGGTTTTTCCCCCCCTAACCAGGGTTCAGAAAAGGATAAACTATACGTTTGATAAAACCGACTGGCTTGTAAACGGAGCGCTAAACTTTGGCCATCACCCATAGGGAAAGGTTTGTAAGCTTCTTTATTAAAAAGGTCTTTCATAGCAAAATTATTGAAAGAGAGACCCAAGGTTCCAATGAATCCACCACCACCATAACCTCCTTGCAATTCAATTTGGCTGGCTCCTTTTTCTACAACAGTATATTCGACGTCTAATGTTCCATCAGTTGGATTTACGTTCTTCAAATCTGGTGAAATTTGCTGCGCATCAAAATAGCCAAGCTGTCCAAGTTCACGAATGGTTCTTACAATATTACTTTTACTGTAAAGCTGTCCTGGACGAGTTCGAAGTTCTCTATAAATAACACCATCATTTGTTTTATCATTTCCAGAAACAGAAATATTTTTGAAGTATGCAGGTTTTCCTTCGGTAACTCTAATTTCCATGTCAATAATATTACCATCCGTTTTCACTTCAACAGGGGTAATTGTGGAAAATAAATAACCATTGTTCTGATATAAATTTGTCAAGTCAAAAGCATCTGGATCTGAAGTATCTGCGATTCTTTTTTCTAGCTCAACACCGTTATAAGTGTCTCCTTTTTTTATTTTTAATACTTGGTTAAGTTGAGAATCTGAGTAGACCGAATTTCCTAGAAAATTAATAACTCCATAATAATATTTCTCACCTTCTTCAACATCGATAGCTAAGGTAATCGTGTTATTATCATTTATAATAAGCGTATCCGAAACAATTCGAGCATCTCTGTATCCTTTTTCTTTGTATTTATCGACAACACTTTGTAAGTCTTCACCATATTCTGCTTCAATATATTTTGAGCGTTTTAAGACTCGAAGAGGGTTCTTTTGCTTGGTGTTTTTCATGGCTTTACGAAGTTGTTTAGCACTTAATTTGCCTGTACCGTTGAAGTCAATGTTTTTTACTTTTATCTTTTGACCTCTATCAATTCTTACAAGCATATCTACTCTAGACTTCGCAACAGAATCAATTACTTTGGTTGTCGTAACCGTTGTTTTTGTATTTAAAAACCCTAACTTTCTATATTTACTTTCAAGGTAATTTTTCGTAGTGGTTATTAAATTTTCGGTGACCTTAACTCCAGATGTAAGATTGTTTTCATCTATAATCTCTTTTATTTTTCCTTTTTTTACACCAACTATTTTGACCTCTTTTAGTTCCGGTAAATCACTTAAAGCGACTTCTAAGTAAACAGAACTACCTTCAGTCTTAGTCGCAAAAACTTCGATACTACTAAACAAGTTGGAGTCCCATAGTTTTTTTATCGCTGCACTTATTTTGACACCTCCAGGAATAATCACAGATTCTCCTTTTTTTAGTCCAGAATAGGTAAGTATTGTCTCAGCACCATAAGCTGTTTCTCCAGTAACGGTGATGTCTGCTATGGTAAATTCTGTTATTGAAGGGTTGTTTTGCTGGGACAATAGCACAAAACTGCTTAAAAGTAAGCTAAAGCAAAGGATTGTATGTCTATATCTAAAAGCTTTATTTATTAAGCTGTTCACTTGTTTTTCCAAATCGTCTTTCTCTTTTTTGATAATTTATAATGGCTTCATACAAGTTTTCATTTGTAAAATCTGGCCAATATACATCAGTAAAATATAATTCTGCGTAAGCAATCTGCCATAAAAGGAAATTACTGATGCGTTTCTCGCCACTTGTACGGATTAATAAATCAACATCTGGCAAATTCTGGGTGTAAAGATGCTGATTAATTAGCGTTTCATCAATATTTTCTACTGAAATTATATTATTTTTAACTTTTTCACTTATTTGTCGCGTCGCATTTACGAGTTCATCTCTAGAACCATAACTCAAAGCGAGCGTTAATGTCATGCGAGAATTGTCTTTAGTTTCCCCAATAACATGTAATAATTCTTTCCTAACTTTTGATGGAAGATGTTCAAGGTTTCCAATTGCGTTTAATCGAATACTATTTTTTTGTAACGTATTCATTTCTTTTTTCAATGAAGAAATTAAAAGTTGCATCAAGGTTTTTACTTCCAATTTTGGTCGATTCCAATTTTCAGTAGAGAACGCATAAAGAGTCAAATTTTCGATTCCGAGTTCCGCACAAGTTTCGACCGTAGTTTTTACAGACTTGGTACCATTTTCATGTCCAAATACTCTACGAAGGCCTTTTTCTTTTGCCCAACGCCCATTTCCATCCATGATGATGGCAATATGCTTGGGAAGGTTCTGCGGATGGATACTAGTTTTAAGACTCATATTAAAGATTGCAATAACAAGGTTTTCTACCAAAGGTGTAAGTTAATGTAAAACCACTAAACATATACCAATCGGTATTATTAAAATTCCCAAAACGCACGGTTTTTTTTAATTCTTCAGATTTGGGATCACTTCCATCAATATTATCAGAAAAAGTGTAACGTGCTCCAACTTCGAAAGCCATGATAATATGTGAAGTCAATGTTGTTTTGAATCCTAATGTTATAGGGATACCAACGGCATTGGTTCTTGTTTTTTCAGAAACTAAATCCGTACTTGAAAAGTGAAAATTTGGATAATTCACAACACTTAATCCAGTAAATAAATATGGCGTCGAGATTGGAACTCCGGGATGTAAGTCGAAATCTAAAAAATTAAACTCTATTCCAAAAGAGGCTTCTAAAGCTCCTGCACTAAAATTATAGCCCCTTAATTTTCTTCGAGGATCAGTCGATTCTATATCATCAGCAGACAATGTTGTGTAAATTAAACTCGCTCTTAAGGAGTGTCGTGGGCTTCTATTCCATTTAAGAACACTACCAAAAGTGGGTTCATTTGGGTTGATGAACGTCGTGGATCCTACATCACCAATAAAATTACTACCTCCAACAAACCCCCCAATTTCATAGATTTGAGAAAAACCCAAACTTGAAATAAAAAAAAGGCATATGTTGATTAAAAATAATTTCATTGTAATTTCAAAGGTTGCAAATATAATGATTTAGAGGGCTAACAAATAATTTGTTTTCTCGCTAATCACTAAACTTAATTTCTGAAAATATATTGCTTAATTACGCGGGTCTGCACCCCACAGCAGTTTTTTGCGAAGTGTTTCCACAAACCCATCGTCTTCTAATTCAATCATGTGAAGATAAAAAGGTGCTTTTTGAATGGTAATTGTAGTGTTATTTTCTAAAGTGTTTATTCTTGAATCCAAGGATACAAGGTGCTGATTTTCCCGACCACTTACTTTTAACTTGATGACTTTATCACTAGAAATGACCAACGGACGTGCGTTCAGATTATGTGGTGCTATTGGAGTGAGTACCAAACTGTCTGACTCAGGAAGAATTACGGGCCCTCCACAACTTAAAGAATAGCCTGTAGACCCTGTAGGCGTAGAAACAATGAGCCCATCTGCCCAATAAGACGTTAGGTATTCGTCGTCTAACCATGTCTCAACAGATATCATTGATGTGGTATTTTTTCGACTGACAGCAATTTCATTCAATGCAAAATTTAAATCTAAAAATGCATCATTAGTATCGGTCTTAATTGTGAGTAGACTACGTTTTGATATCCTGTAATTGCCCTCAAAAATCTCATCCATAGCTTTATGAATAGTATTCATTGGTATGGTTGCCAAAAACCCTAAACGTCCTGTATTGATGCCAACGATTGGGATGTTCAAGTTTTTTACAAATGTAATAGCTCTTAAGATAGTTCCATCGCCTCCAATACTAATTAATAAGTCAAAGGAGTTCTCTAAAACCTCAAAAGTATCAAACTGATAAGCCTCTATATCAATGTCAGAATCAGATGAAATCGACGCATGAAAGTTGTTTTCAAAAACGACTTTAGCATCACGTTTTATCAAATACGCAATGAGTGTTTGAATTGTGCTTTTTGAGCGCTCATTATAAAGGGGGCCGTAAACCGCTATTTTCATTTGACTTATTTTTTTCACTTATATATTTAAATAGTTATCTAAGTACGCCGATCGTTCTTTAAGTGTTCTCAAAAACGTATCGTCTTCATGTCCAGAAACAATCGTGTATCCGTACCTTCTAAAAGCCTGAAAAACAGCACTTAAACCAGTACTTCCAATTTTAAGTGTAATTTGTGTCAAGTCATTTTCATTCTTAGACACAAAAGCACCTAATAACTTTGCATCATTAGACTCTACAATTTGACTAATTTCACTAAATGAAAAATCGTTATATCCTTTTTCAACCACAATAACGCCACCATGTTCCGAAAAAAATGGTGTTTTATTAAACAATGAAATAATATCGATTAATTGATAGTATCCGATATAATTATTTTCTGCATCCAATACAGGCATGATATTACAATTGTTTTGTGCAAATGCTTCCAAAACGTCTAACCACAAAGAAGAATTTCTAACATAAAAACCTTCCACAGCATAGAGTACTTCCGAAAGGGGTTGCTCGGGTTCAAAACAATAGACGTCGGTTTCAGACAAACACCCCAGATATACCTGTTTTTTTAGAATGGGAATATGCGAATAGGTTAATTGTTTAAAAATAGTCTGTACTTCTCCTACAAGTGTTTTAGGACTTGAAGGACTTAGATCGTTTATAATAAATTGATTTAAAGGCATGAGTTCATTTATAATCAGATGCAAATTAATCAAAAATAATAGACTTTAAGCGTTAAGTACTTTGTATTTTTGTTTCAAATTTAATTTTTAATGACAAAGTTAAGCGTTAATATCAATAAGATCGCGACTCTAAGAAATTCAAGAGGAGGCGATACTCCCAATGTTGTTCAGTTTGCCAAAGATGTGCAAGAATTTGGCGCACAAGGGGTCACAATTCATCCGCGTCCAGATCAACGCCATATTCGGTATCAAGATGCATACGATTTAAAACAAATTGTACATACAGAGTATAATATTGAAGGAAATCCGATTCCAGAATTTATAGATATGGTACTAAAAATCAGACCCACACAAGTCACGTTAGTGCCGGATGCTGAAAATGCGATTACGTCTAATGCAGGATGGGATACCATCAAGCACAAAGGGTTTTTAACTGAAGTCGTTCAAGAATTTAAGCAAAATAACATTCGAACCTCGGTTTTTTTAGACCCTATGCTACACCAAGTTGACGGCGCAAAAGCGACTGGTGCGGACCGAATTGAATTGTACACTGAAGCCTTTGCACACCAATATTCGCTCGGAAATAAAAACGCGATGACACCATACACTGAATGTGCGCAACACGCAATGCAATTGGACTTAGGCTTGAATGCAGGTCATGATTTGTCACTCGAAAACATTCAATTTTTTAAAGAAAATTCTCCTGGACTTTTAGAAGTTTCTATTGGACATGCGCTCATTTCGGAGAGCTTGTATTTAGGGATAGATAATGTCATTAATATGTATTTGAATAAATTGAAATAATGCATTTACATTCCAATATTATTGGTGAAGGTCACCCCTTTATTATTCTTCATGGATTTTTGGGAATGGGTGATAATTGGAAAACTCTTGCGAAGCAGTTCTCAACTTTAGGATTTCAAGTTCATCTTGTAGACCAACGAAATCATGGGCGCAGTTTTCATGATTCAGAATTTAATTATGAGGTTTTGGCTGAAGATTTACAAGCCTATTGTAGTTTTCATAACTTAGAGGATATCGTTCTTTTGGGGCATTCTATGGGCGGAAAAACAGCCATGCTTTTTGCAGCACTTCACCCAGAAATTGTTTCAAAATTAATTATCGCTGATATTGCACCTCGATTTTATCCCGTCCATCACGATGCTATTTTGGAAGGTTTATCCGCATTAGATTTTGAAGCAATAACATCAAGAAAAGAAGCAGAAGTTCAGCTATCCAAGTATGTTCAAGATCTTGGAACACGTCAATTTTTATTAAAAAACATTTATAGAGTGTCTTCAGAAATTTTAGGACTTCGAATAAATTTAGAAACGCTGAAAACCAATGTTTCAGAAGTTGGAGAAGCCTTGCCATCGGCGTTAAATTTCCAAAAAGACAGCTTGTTTTTAAGAGGGGACAAGTCAGAGTATATTTCTGTTCAAGACGAAACACTCATAAAACTTCAATTTCCTGCTGCAGTTATCAAAACAATCTCAAATGCAGGCCATTGGTTACACGCCGAAAATCCAACAGAATTTTACCATAATGTCCGTGTGTTTATCACTTGATTCACATAAGTTTAAAAATGTTTGTAAGGCGATAAAAATATTGTATTTTTGCCACCCAATTTTTATTTCATTACAATGAATATTACAAGAGAAAACATTGACACGTTAAATGCCGTTGTTAAGATTGATATTGCGAAAGCTGATTATTCTGAA
>Ga0209199_1002220_pt1 | contig 21270 bp, 19 predicted proteins | sample COGITO_mtgs_1105_7_FD_184805 | JGI IMG/M metagenome (GOLD analysis project Ga0209199, IMG submission 184805) | Pelagic marine microbial communities from North Sea - COGITO_mtgs_110523 (SPAdes) (version 2) | ecosystem: Environmental > Aquatic > Marine > Epipelagic ...
TGCGCCTGATTTTATGAATATTTTTTTTACAGCTTCAATTTTTTGAGAAGGATCAGTTGGATTGGTATTGAAAAAATCTTTCAAAACTTTTCGCTCCTCAGCATCACTTAGTTCATGTGCTAAAAGGAAAAGCATTGTTTTTTTATTCTCAATAATATCACCACCAACTTGTTTTCCAAATGTTTCTGGATTTCCAAAAGCATCTAAATAATCGTCTTGTAACTGAAAAGCTAAGCCCAATTCAATGCCAAAATCATAAAAAGACTGACTTGTGGATTTAGTCAAACCTCCTACCATTGCACCCATTTGCAAGGAACACCCTAAAAGGGCAGCTGTTTTATATTGAATCATTTTTATGTAGTCTTGTTGTGAAACAATTTTCTGATTTGGAAAATCCATATCGTACTGTTGTCCTTCACAAACTTTTCTTGCAGTAGAACTAAACAAAGTAGTAAGTTCCTTAAATAACTCCCCTGAATAAGCATTCAAACATTCATAAGCCCAAACCAACATAACATCTCCAGAAAGTATCCCCGTATTTACATCCCATTTTTTATGAACAGTAGCCTTTCCTCTTCGAAGAGGAGCTTCATCCATAATATCGTCGTGTACTAAACTAAAATTATGAAACACCTCAACAGCCAATGCTGCTGGAAGTGTATTTTCAAAAGAACCTTTTACTGAGTCAGCAGCCAATAAAGCTAATAACGGACGTATTCGTTTGCCTCCTAATTGCATAATGTAAGCTGCCGGTTGGTATAACCTAACTGGTTTTGTCTCGGAAAGTTGCTCTTTCATGTAGCTTAAAAAAGCAGAATGGTATTGTGTAAGCACAATTTTATTTTTTACAAAAATAAGGTTTTTTATCTCGTTTAATGTTAAAAAAAAACTTTGGAAACTTTTTAGGTTTTTAAAGTTTCCGTATGTACCTTTGCAGCCAATTTATTAGTTAATAAAATGAAAGGTGCTATTATTCAAGAAGCCTCTAAGCTTTTTTTACAATTAGGTTTTAAAACTGTTACCATGCATGACTTAGCAGTGTCTCTGAGCATTTCTAAGAAAACCCTGTACATTCATTTTGACAACAAACAACAATTAGTAAACGAAGTTGCTCAAGCGATTTTTGAAAAAATTACTGAGGATATTCTGAAAATCAAAGAATCTTGTTCAAATCCTATTGAAGAGCTTCATTTTGTGAAGATGGAAGCCATGAAGTATTTGGAGAACGAGAAAACCTCTCCAAATTACCAGCTTCAAAAGTACTATCCAGACATCTACATGGATCTTCGAGCTAAAGAACATCAATATTTAGGTGAAATTGTTCGGGATAGTTTACAGGACGGAATTAACTCCGGTTTGTTTCGAGCTGGAATTGATGTAGAATTCGTTTCTCGTTTACACTTAAATGGAATGCGAGGAATTCGTGATATAGAAATATTCCCTATTGAACAATTTAAAATTGAAGAACTTTTTGAAAACTATCTAGATTATCACCTAAGAGCTATTATAACCCCAAAAGGGCTTGAAACATTAATCCTATTTAAATCAACCATTTAAGATATTATGAGGAAAACACTTTTTTTCTTGCTCCTAAGCTGGAATATAACAACCCTAAATGCTCAAACAAAGGAAGTGCCTTCGGCTGTTTCTTTAGAAGAAGCTATTGAACGGGGCATGATTCATAACCGAACCATGCAAAACGCAAACCTTGACCTTCAAAAGGCTCAAAAACAAAAATGGGAAACTTTATCCATTGGATTTCCTCAGATATCAGCGAACCTCAACTATCAAAATAATATTGAACAGCCCGTTTCTTTGATTCCGGCAGAGTTTTTTGGAGGCCAAGCGGGTGAGTTTTCTGAATTGACTTTTGGAACAAAACAAACCGCTATGGGATCGGTTGAATTGCGGCAATTACTATTCGATGGAACATACGTAGTTGGAGTTCAAGGAATAAAACATTTCTTGGAGATTGCAGACAATGTTTTTGAAAAAACACAATTAGAAGTTGAACGAATTATTATTGAATCTTATCTAGGAGCCCTTGCTGCTAAAGAAAATGTTGAAATCCTAGAACGCAACATTACAGCAATTTCATCAAGTATTGAAGAGGCGCATCAGCTTTTTAAATCTGGTTTTGGTGAAGAAGAAAGTGTTGAGCAACTTCGCATTACACATGTTTCTCTTGGTAACCAACTGGATTATGCAAAAAATATGGTTAAACTAAGTAATAGTGTTATGAAATTATTAATAGGAATTTCCTTAGAAAAACCACTTGAATTAACAGATAACCTGGAGGGTTTAGTTCTCAAAAGCACCACCTTAGAAACAGTTGATTCTGGCTATGAAAATAATATTGATTTGCGTATTGCAGAAAATAAAATCATTACAGAAGAACTCATGTATCGTTTAGAAAAGGCGAAATCACTTCCTAGCTTAATCGCTTTTGTTAATGGAGCTTATATGGGAAATAATGAAAGTTTTTCTTTTACAGAAAAAGATCAAAAATGGTTTGGATCCTCTGCCATTGGTGTACGTGTTAAAATCCCAATATTCAGTTCTTTTGGAAGAACCGCTAGTTCTCAAAAAGCAAAAATAATATTAGAGCAGGCTAAGACTTCTTTTGAAGAGACTAAAGGGAAAATTCATGTAGAATATGAGCAAGCAATAAATAACTATCAATTGGCCATAAAAAAACACTTCAACACTAAAGATCAATTAGATCTTGCTGAACGGATTGAAAAGAAAAATAAAACAAAGTTTTTTGAAGGTTTGGCCACCAGTTTTGAATTAAGAGAAGCTCAAATTCAGCTCTATTCCTTTCAACAAAATTACATTGAAACCATGCGCAACCTAGTTGTTAAAAAGACTGCGCTGGATATAGTCATTAATAACAACTCTCAATAAATATATTATGAAAAAGTTAACTACACTCCTGACACTTTTGATCTTTATCCAATGTGGATCTCCAATCAAAAAAAGTATAACTGAAATTATATCTGAAGGAAGTTTAGAAGAAATTCAACTACTAAAAACAACGCATGTAAAAACAATTAATCAGCTCAAAAAAGAACTGAACCAACTCAATGAAGCACTTCTTTTAAAAGATCAAACTCAAAGATATGTCCTTGTTGAGTCAATAGAACTTGAAAAAGAAATATTCAACCATTTTGTTTCTTTTCAGGGGTCGATTGAAACAGATAAGAATGTTGTTATTTATCCTGAAATTCCTGGATTACTAAAAAAGATTCATGTAAAAGAGGGTCAACAGGTTACTGAAGGAACCTTACTTGCTGAAATTTCTGACGGGGGATTAATTGACCAATTGGATCAGCTCAAACTCCAATTAAAACTTGCAAAAACAACCTACAACAGACAAAAAAGACTTTGGAATCAAAAAATAGGATCTGAAATTCAATTTCTTCAGGCAAAAACCAACTACCTAAGTCTCCAAAAAAGTGTTTCGCAGATGAATGATCAGGTTACCAAAACTAAAATCACAGCTCCTTTTGACGGGATTATTGATCACATCATAGCGGACAGCGGAAGCAACTTGTCTCCAGGAATGACTCCTATTCTAAGAGTTGTCAATTTAGACCAAATGAAGGTAGCTGCTGAAATTCCAGAAATGCATCTTCCAAACATTCAAAAAAATACTTCTGCAATTGTTTCTGTTCCTGTTTTGGGGATTCAATTTAACGAAGTAGTTGCTAATGTTGGGAATTTTATTAATCCTAACAATCGTTCCTTTCGAGTAGAAATTTCAATAAATAATGAAAATGGTGCTCTAAAGCCAAACATGACTGTCGAAATTAAAGTAAATGACTATAAAAACCCTGAAGCAATTCTTGTTCCTATCAAAGATGTTTTGGAAAACCAAAATGGAGAAAGCTATGTTTATTTGTTAGAGGTATCTGATGAAGCTAATGACATTTATAAAGTAGTTAAAACCTTTGTAAAGCTTGGGAAAACTTCGGATAATAAAATTGAAATTATAGAGGGTCTTGAAGTCGGAGATAAAATCGTTGAAGAAGGAATACGTTTAATAAAAGATCAACAATTAGTTAAAAATATCTAAGCCCAAATATAAAATCCATGAAAAAATCATCTGAATTAAAAGAGTTTTCTCTTTCCTCCTGGGCCATAGATCACAGTACCGTAATCTATGTGATAATTACATTATTCTTTTTGCTTGGCGTGTCTTCTTATATGAATATGCCCCGAGAAAATTATCCTGAAATAAATACCAACGAGGTCTTTATAAGTTCTGTTTTTCCAGGAAATACAGCTGAAGATATGGAGCGTCTTATTACAGATCCACTTGAAGAAGAACTCAAGGGCGTTTCTAATTTAGTTAAAATCACATCTACCTCTTTAGAAAATTTTTCTTTGATTACAATTGAATTTGATGAGAGTATCACTAAAGAGAGTGCTAAAATAAAAGTTCAAGATAAAATTGATGGAGTTACCTCAAGCGCAGACTGGCCAACATTTAACAATGCTAAAGTAGATCCATCTGCTTTTGAGTTTAGTCTTTCGGAGGAAATGGCAATTTTAAACATTGGTTTAAGTGGCGATGTTCCCACTGAAGAGATGAAGTTCTTCGCGGAATTACTTCAAGATAAAATTGAGCAAATGTCTGAAATCAAAGAAGTTGAGCTTCGAGGGGTTCAAGACTTTGAGGTTGAAGTTTCGCTTGATCTAATGAAAATGAATGCTGCAACTGTTTCTTTTGACGATGTAATCAATGCTATAGCTAGAGGAAATAGTACTGTATCTGCAGGAAACATTAGAGGGGACGGCTTGCAAAGAAACATCCGAGTTCTTGGAGAAATTGAAAGTCCTGAAGAGCTAGAAGATTTTGTTATTAAAACTCAAAATGGAACACTCTATTTAGGAGATGTTGCAACTGTAAGTTTTAAGGAAAAAGAAAAAAATTCTTATGCTCGATTAGATAGCAAATCTGCTATGGTTCTTGATGTTAAAAAACGAAGTGGGAAAAACCTAATCCTTTCAGTAGAAAAAATTAGGGATATAGTTGATGAAGTTATCACAAATGATTTTCCAAGCACAATAGAAGTAGATATTTCAAATGATCAATCGAACACTACTAAGAATATTGTTAGTGATTTAGCAAACAACATTATTTTTGGTGTAATCCTAGTAATAACTGTTTTGATGTTCTTCCTTGGATTTCGAAATGCACTATTTGTTGGATTTGCAATTCCAATGTCCATGTTCATGTCTTTCATGATTCTGGGATTTTTGGGGCAAACGATAAATACCATGGTGTTGTTTGGTCTAATAATGGGTCTTGGAATGTTGGTTGACAATGGAATTGTGGTTGTTGAGAATGCTTACCGCTTAATGGAGAAAGAAGGAATGACTGCAGTAGAAGCTGCCAAAAAAGGAATTGGTGAAATAGCTTATCCCATAATAATATCTACCGCTACCACAATTGCAGCTTTTGTACCCCTTGGTTTTTGGCCGGGAACAATCGGAAAGTTTATGGTCTTTTTTCCAATAACACTTTCAATTGTTTTGGGGTCTTCTTTAATTGTAGCTATTTTCTTTAATTCCATGTTGGTTTCTAAATTCATGGAAATTGAAGATCGCGAGATTAGTCAAAAGAGTTTATGGCGTTTAACATTTATATTAGGGGGGTTAGGGCTTCTTTTAATATTTAATACGGGAATAATTCGTGGGATTGGGACAATCATGTTATTTACGACGATATTATTTTGGGCATATAAGTTTTTTATAAAAAAATGGGCTGTGTATTTTCAAAATGTATTGCTAGTAAGTTTAGAGAGAAGATATACCAAAATTCTCCGTTTTGCATTAACAGGAATTATGCCATATGTATTTTTATTTTCAACAATTGGACTTTTATTTTCTTCCTTTATTATTCTAGGAATAGCTTCTCCAAAAGTTGAGTTTTTCCCAGAAAACCAACCACAACAAATTTTTGTTTATATGGAATATCCCGAGGGGACTTCTATTAACAAAACTAATGCAACTGCCAAGTTGATTGAAGTTGAAATTAAAGAAGTTATTTCTCAAGAGAAATATATGGAAGGGGGAACTAATTTCATGATCGACTCGAATGTGTCCGTTGTTGGAGCGGGTGCTCGGAACCCTGAAACGGACAAAGGAGGTGACCAAGACATGCCACATAAAGCAAAAGTTACGCTTACTATGTCAGAATTTAAACTTCGAAATGGTCTGTCTAGTGAGCAATTAAGAACAGAAATTCAAGAAAAACTTCAATATCGATATGCTGGACTTTCTATTTCTGTGGAAAAAGAAGCCGCTGGTCCTCCAGTAGGTTACCCTGTTAATATTGAACTTAAGGGAGAAGATTATGATGAGTTAATTACCATAGCTGAGCAGTTAAAAGCTTACTTAGGAAAAGAAAATATTTTAGGTGTTGAAGAAATAAAAATTGATGTTAATAAAAGTAAGCCAGGTCTTGCAATCAATATTGACAGAAAAAAAGCAGGAGGTCTCGGAGTTTCTGGGGGTCAAATTGGTCAGCAATTGAGACGTTCGCTTTTTGGCGAGAAATCTGGGATTTATAAAAAAGATGGTGAAGATTATGACATCAATGTAAGGTTTGATGAGCAATATAGACTTAACACAGCTGCCTTATTAGATCAATTCATTGTGTTTAGAGATCAAGCAAGTGGAAAAATCAAGGAGGTTCCAATCAGTGCAATTGTTGATATGGAAAATTCCGTTTCATTTAGTGCAATCAAGCATAAAGAGCTTAGACGAGTGGTTACTGTATATTCTGCAGTTCTTGCTGGTTATAATGCCAATGAAGTTGTTGATCATGTAAAAGAAAGTATGATTGGTTTTGATGGCATTCCGTCTGATGTAGACTATGAGTTTACGGGAGAGGTAGCAGAACAAGAAGCTAATATGAACTTTTTATTGGGAGCATTAGCAACCGCTTTAGGGCTAATTGTATTCTTGCTGGTTCTTCAATTTAACTCCATTTCAAATCCTTTAATAATTCTACTTTCAATTTTCTTGAGTTTTACAGGAGTTTTATATGGGATTAGCTTGTTTGGGATGCCTTTTGTAATTATGATGACTATGATGGGGATTATTTCACTCTCTGGAATTGTTGTAAATAATGGAGTTGTACTGATTGATTATACCCAGCTACTCATTGCACGAAAAAAAGAAGAATTGGGTATTCCTTTCGAGCAAATGTTACCGAGAATTGAAGCTAGAGAAGCTATAGTTTTGGGAGGTACCGCACGTTTACGTCCAGTATTACTTACTGCAATAACTACTATTCTCGGACTTATTCCGCTTGCAACTGGATTAAATATTGATTTTTCTTCTTTGGTTATCAATTGGGATCCTAATATTTACATTGGGGGAGATAATGTAATATTCTGGGGTCCATTAGCTTGGACGGTTATATTTGGTTTAACCTTTGCTACATTCTTAACCTTGGTTATTGTTCCTGCTTGTTTTTACTTAGTTTATCGATTAAAATTAAAGATTAAGGCCCTTCGTGGCTCGTAAAGAAGATTGAACTTAATATCTTTGCAAAGAATAATAGAACTATGCTAAGAACAAATACATGTGGAGAGTTAAATCTTACTCACATTGGAAATAAGGTTACCCTTGCCGGGTGGGTTCAAAAAACGCGTAATAAAGGCTTCATGATCTGGGTTGATTTAAGGGACCGATATGGTGTAACCCAAATCATTTTTGACGAAGAACGTACCGACAAGGTAATGCTTGAAAAAGCTCAAAGTTTGGGACGTGAATTCGTGATTCAAGTTCAGGGAACTGTAATTGAACGGGTTTCTAAAAACCCCAACCTTTCAACAGGTGACGTTGAAATACTAGCAGAATCTTTTGACGTTTTAAACCCATCAAAAACTCCACCTTTTACAATTGAAAGTGAAACTGATGGGGGTGAAGAATTACGTATGCAATATCGTTATCTTGATATTAGAAGAAAACCAGTAAGAGAAAATTTAATTTTTCGTTCTAAAGTAAGCTTAGCGATTCGAAATTATTTGTCTGCTCACAACTTCATTGATGTTGAAACGCCTTATTTAATTAAATCTACTCCCGAAGGAGCTCGAGATTTTGTGGTGCCTTCTCGAATGAATGCTGGCGAATTTTATGCCTTACCCCAATCTCCCCAAACATTTAAGCAACTGCTTATGGTTGGAGGAATGGATCAATATTTTCAGATTGTTAAATGTTTTCGTGATGAAGATTTACGAGCAGACAGACAGCCTGAATTCACTCAGATTGACTGCGAAATGACTTTCGTGGAGCAAGAAGATATCTTAACTCGTTTTGAAGGTTTACTCAAACACCTTTTGAAAGAAATTAAAGGAGTCGAAGTATTCGAATTCCCAAGAATGACATATGTCGAAGCAATTCAAAAGTATGGTAATGACAAACCTGACATTCGATTTGGAATGGAGTTTGCTGAACTAAATGAATTTGCTAAAGGGAAAGGCTTTCCTGTTTTTGATCAGCAAGAATTAATTGTTGGAATAGCGGTTCCTGGTGCAGCTTCTTACACGCGAAAACAAATAGACAAATTAATTGACTGGGTAAAACGACCTCAAATTGGTGCTAACGGATTGATTTGGGTAAAGTGTAATGAAGATGGCAGTTATAAATCCTCTGTAGATAAATTTTATTCTCAAGAAGATTTAACAAATTGGGCTAAACAAACACAAGCATCCGCTGGCGATTTAGTGCTTATTATGGCTGGTGAAACTAATAAAACAAGAGGGCAGCTTTCTGCTTTAAGAATGGAGCTAGCAGAGCAATTAGGACTGAGAGATCCTGAAACTTTTGCTCCACTTTGGGTGGTAGATTTTCCACTTCTAGAATGGGACAAAGAAAGCAAGCGCTACCATGCAATGCATCACCCATTTACAGCTCCAAAGCCTGAACAAATGAGCTTATTAGCTACAGATCCAGGTGCTGTTAATGCAAATGCGTATGACTTGGTGCTCAATGGAAATGAAATTGGTGGAGGTTCTATTCGTATTCACGATGCTAAAGTTCAAGAAACCATGTTTGATTTACTTGGATTTACTAAAGAAGAAGCTCAAGCTCAGTTTGGATTTTTAATGGAGGCTTTTCAATATGGTGCTCCGCCTCATGGAGGAATTGCACTTGGTTTGGATCGTTTGGTGTCAATACTTGGAGGTCAAGAAACTATTCGAGATTTTATAGCTTTCCCAAAAAACAACAGAGGGCGTGATTTAATGATCGACGCCCCAGCTTCAATTGACTCAACCCAGTTGGAGGAACTAAATTTGGTTCTCAAACAAAAAAAATAATGGAACTACATGGGGATTTAATGTTGAAAAAATTCCTCGTTTGGAGAATAAAAAACATCCCCAACAAGCAATTCATTTATTTTGTAAGTATTGTTGTAGGGATTCTTTCGGGACTTTTAGCTGCATTAATAAAAAATACCACTTATTTTTTTCAGCAACAGATTACTAATGTAAATTTTGAATACCAATCTCTTTTTTATTTTATTTTTCCAATCATAGGTATTGTTCTGACGATACTAATTATTAGATATGGAATAAAAAAACCGGTTAATCATGGAATTCCATCGGTCCTTTATGCGCTATCAAAACGTAAAGGACTTATGCCAGCGTATCAGATATTTGCTTCGATTTTTACTGCACCAATAACTATTGGATTTGGAGGCTCTGCGGGTTTGGAGGGGCCTACTGTTTCTGGAGGAGCAAGTATTGCTTCTAACCTTTCTAGACTTTTACACTTAAATCAAGCTACCCGAAGTTTATTAATTGGATGTGCAGCTGCTGGAGCAATGTCTGCAATTTTCAAAGCTCCTATTGCAGCAATAATATTTGCTGTCGAGGTTTTTAGCTTGGATTTAACTTTGGCTTCACTACTCCCTCTTTTATTTGCTTCTATCTCAGCTTTACTCACGACATATTTTTTTTTCGGTTCCACCCAATTGCTTCCATTTATCTTAAAAGACACCTTTGACTTAAACCACATTGGATATTATATGCTTTTGGGAGTTATTGCCGGCTTAGGCTCTGTCTACTTCACTAAGGTATACTTGTGGATTGAACATTTTTTTGAGGTAAGATTAAAAGGGTATGAGCGATTACTTTTTGGAGGTGTTTGCTTAAGCATACTCATTGTTTTGATTCCACCTTTATATGGTGAGGGTTTTGAAACCATTAATAATTTACTTCGAGAAAATTATATAGCCGCCATTGGAACCTCTTTTTTGATTCAAGATTTTGATCATACTTGGACCGTTATATTCCTGTTATTAGGACTTGTTTTTTTTAAGGTAATTGCAACTAGTTTGACTTTTGGAGCTGGTGGTAAAGGTGGGGTTTTTGCTCCAGCACTATTTATGGGAAGCGCTTTGGGTCATGCGTTTGCAAAAATCATTAATGCAATTGGAATTACAAACACCCCAATATCCGTTAGTAATTTCACACTGGTAGGAATGGCTGGATTAATTGCTGGTGTATTACACGCCCCACTAACAGCTATTTTCTTAATTGCAGAACTTACGGGCGGATATGCCTTATTTCTTCCCTTAATGATTACTTCGTCCTTAGCATTTGCAATCTCTAAATACTATGTTTCGACTACGGTTTACACAACTGACTTAGTCAAAAAAGATGCTTTATTGACTCATGATAAAGACGATACCATTCTTACTCTCATGCAACTAGATAAGCTCATTGAAAAAAATTTCTGTATTCTTTCTCCAGAGATGACTTTAGGAACTATGTTAGTAGAAGGTGTTGCAAAGTCTAAAAGAAATTTATTTCCAGTTTTGAATGAAGAAAATGATCTATTAGGCATCGTTTTGTTAGATAATATTAGGGAATTTATGTTCGATGCTACGCTTTATGAAAGCGTATATGTTCGTTCATTAATGCACAGTCCCCCAAATGTAATCAACTACAAAAAAGACAACATGAAAGTCATTATGCGTAAATTTCAGGACAGTAGTGCATGGAACTTACCCGTACTTAAAGATGGAAAATTCATGGGATTTGTTTCTAAATCAAAATTATTATCGGTTTATCGCCGCGAACTTATTCGGGTTAGTGACCCACTTTAATGAAAACTACTTGTTTAAATCAAATGATATGAAATATATACTTAGAATTTTATTTTTTGTTATGTTGGGAATTATACTTCGAGGATATTACGTCAAGGAACTCGTTGATTATAAGGATGGTGAAAAAATAATAGGGTTGGGTGTTTTATTTGGAGCATTCGTTTATTTACCTATATTTCTTTATCATAGATGGAAAAATAAAAATATTTCGGACTATATGTTAACGGATGATAACATGCGGAAAATGACCAATAAAAAAAAGTAAACGTATTGACTATCAATATTTTTACGTCATTTTAATGGCGAAATTGAAACAAAAATGTAAATTTGTTAATATTAATCTATTATTATGACAGGTACAGTAAAATTTTTTAATTCATCAAAGGGTTATGGTTTCATAACAAATGATGAAACAGGACAGGACATTTTTGTCCACGCAACGTCTCTCGATGGAGGAAATCTAAATGAGGGCGACAAAGTAGAATATGTTGAAGAAGACGGTCAAAAAGGAAAAGTGGCTGCACAAATTCAAATCCTTTAAAAAGCATTTTATTTTGATTTTTTAAAAGCACTCTTTCCAAGTGCTTTTTTTAGCGCTTTTTTTTAAAAAAACGCTCCATCAGTTCCTTAGAGTTTTGGGATAGTACTCCGCCCTGAATTTTAGATTTTGGATGTGGTTTTACCCCCTGAGAAACAAACCCTCTTTTAATGTCAGAGGCTCCGAAAACAATTCGATCCAACTGACTCCAATATAAAGCTCCCATGCACATTACGCATGGTTCAAGTGAAACGTAGAGTGTACACCCTTTTAAATATTTACCGTTTAGAAAATTGGCAGCCGATGTAATTGCCTGCATTTCAGCATGCGCAGTAACATCTTTAAGGCGTTCGGTGAGGTTATGAGCACGAGCTATAATGCGCTGATCAATAACAACAACAGCCCCTACAGGAACCTCGTCAATTTCGAAAGCCAGCTCAGCTTGCTCAATTGCTTTTTGCATAAAGTAGGTGTCATCTAATTCCATCCTTAAAAGTAAGCATTTCACAATTCATAATCCTGAATTAACTACTACCTTTGCTTTGTGAAACAAAAAAGTCTTTTATCTAAGATTAGTTCTCCTGAAAAACTTAGGGAGCTTAGTCAAGCTGCTTTACCCCATGTGGCAGAGGAGCTTCGCCAGGAAATAATTGATGTTGTAGCTACTAAAGAAGGTCATTTAGGTGCAAGTCTAGGTGTTGTTGAACTAACGATTGCGCTACATTATGTTTTTGATACCCCTATTGATCAACTAATTTGGGATGTCGGTCATCAGGCCTACGGTCATAAAATTCTGACCGAGAGACGTAATCAGTTTCGAACTAACAGACAGTGGGGAGGAATGAGTGGTTTTCCGAGTAGAGCAGAAAGTGTTTATGATGCTTTTGGAACTGGTCACGCCTCTACCTCGATTTCGGCAGCTCTAGGTATGGCGCTAGCAAATCAACAGAAAAAAGACTTCCGAACCCATATTGCTGTCATTGGAGACGCTTCAATAGCTGGCGGAATGGCTCTTGAAGCTCTTAATCATGCTGGGGTAAGTGATGCAAATTTAATTATTGTACTCAACGATAACGCTATTGGTATAGATCCTAGTGTTGGGGCACTAAAACATTATTTTGAGAAAGTAAAACAGCAAGATATTCCTTCCGAAAATATTTTTCAGGCTTTGAATATACCTTATACAGGGCCTATTGATGGTCATGATTTGAAAGGATTAATAAAAGTTTTTGAAGTAATACAAAACCAAAAAGGTCCTCGACTTATTCATGTAGTGACAAAAAAAGGTAAAGGACTTGAACCAGCAGAACTGGATCAAGTAACTTATCATGCACCTGGTAAATTTGACAGAAAAACGGGAATTTTAATTCCAAAAACAGAACAGCCAACAACAAAATATCAAGATGTATTTGGAAAGACCTTAGTCACTTTGGCTGCTCAAAATGATACTATTGTTGGAATTACTCCTGCGATGCCCACGGGGAGTTCTATGAAACTAATGATGGAAGCTTTCCCTGACAGAAGTTTTGATGTAGGAATTGCAGAACAACACGCAGTTACACTAGCTGCTGGAATGGCAACAGCTGGCTTGCTCCCTTTTTGTGCCATCTATGCTACCTTTTTACAACGAGCCTACGACCAAGTAATTCATGACGTTGCACTTCAAAACCTAGGCGTTGTGTTTTGTTTAGACCGAGCAGGTCTAGTTGGTCAAGACGGCCCAACACACCATGGGGTTTTTGATATTGCCATGTTAAGAGCAATTCCTAATATGCGCATCTTAGCTCCTAGAAATGAAATCCAACTTCGAAATACGCTATATACCCTTCAACTTGGAATTAGCGGTCCCATAGCCATTCGTTATCCGAGAGGCCATGGAAACCTGCCTGAATGGGAATTGCCTTTTGAGAAAATTGATTTTAAAAAAGGAACGCAGATTAAGTCTGGAAAACAAACTGCCTTAATTTCTGTAGGAACTACAGCTGATAATGTATCTCAAGCAATGGAACTACTTAAAGAAAAATGTACGCCTGGACATTATGACCTGGGAAGTATCAAGCCTTTAGACACTGAACTTTTGCATCATGTTTTTAAAAACTACACTTCAATTATAACAGTTGAAGATGGAGCCTTATTGGGAGGAGCAGGGAGTGCTGTTTTGGAATGGGCAAATGATCACGGGTATTCACAAGCTGTAAAGCGAATCGGAATTCCTGATAGCTTCATCCCTCATGGAACTACCTCTCAGCTTCAAAAATTAGTTGGACTTGAACCGGCTGGTATTGCTGAGGTTATTTTAGGAGTATTAAAAACAAATCTTTAATTGGATATGATAATTGAATTTCCTCTTGTTTCAGCTCTATAAAAAAGCAAAGGATACATTTGACCTGAATTTTCTGGAGGGTTAAACAATTGACCAGTTGCTAAACTGTATTGATATTCTTCGCAAGAGCATTCAGCTAAAACTCCAATAATTTGAGTTTGAGAGCAGCTGCTTGGTTTGTGGTTTGGACAACTGGCGTCCCATGCAAAATAATCCGTCCCGTTTAGATTAAAAACCAAGACCCCTTTGTTGCCTAGCTGAGGAATTAAATGTGTTCCTCCTGCAAATCTCAAATCATCATATTCTGGTAAATTAAGATTAATTTGAAATTGAAAACTATATTCTGCTAAATAGGGATTCCTTAATGTGTCTGCACTTGAACAAGATGAAAAAAGAAAGCCTAAAAAAACTGAGCTCCAGAACTTCTTTTTTAAAAATAGGGTTAAATCACTCAAATTCTTATATTTGTATAAAAGCCCTTCCTTATGGTAGGGTTTTTTATTAGCATTAAAATTAAGTAAAAATGAGTAAAACTTCATACTACACGCAAGAAGGTTTAAATAAATTAAAAGAAGAGCTCAATTATTTGAAAGATATCGAACGCCCAAAAGCTTCCCAAGCAATAGCCGAGGCAAGAGACAAGGGAGATTTAAGTGAAAATGCTGAATATGATGCTGCCAAAGAAGCTCAAGGCATGTTAGAAATGCGCATTGCCAGAATGGAAGAAAATTATGCAAACGCTCGTTTAATTGACGAATCTCAATTGGATACTTCTAAGGTTTTGGTTCTTTCCACAGTTGAATTATTTAACAAGGCAAACGGCATGAAAATGACTTATACCCTAGTTGCTCAGAGTGAAGCCGATTTGAAAACTGGTAAAATATCAGTAAACTCTCCGATTGGACAAGGTTTACTTGGAAAAGAAGTTGGAGATATGGCAGAAATAAGCGTACCTAATGGAACCATTAAGCTCGAAATCACTAAAATTAGTAGAAGTTAAGATGTCTAGTGTTTTTTCGAAAATTATCGCAGGTGATATTCCTTGTTACAAAATAACAGAAGACGAACATCACATTGCTTTTCTAGATGTAAATCCAAACTCAAAAGGACACACCCTTTGTGTTCCTAAAAAAGAAGTTGATAAGATTTTTGATTTAGATGCTCAAGCATATACTGATTTAATGATGTTCTCTAGAAGAGTTGCTTTGGCACTAAGAAAAGTAATCCCCTGCAAAAGAATTGGCGTTACAGTAATAGGCCTAGAAGTGCCCCACACCCACGTACATTTAATTCCTTTGAACGGAATGGAAGACGCTACTTTTGGAAATAAGGTAGCACTAGGTGAAGAAGAAATGTCTTATCTTGCTGAACAAATTTCAGCAGCACTTTAAAGTTTTATTTTGACTTCTTTAAGCGTATTTCAAAAGTAGTTCCTTGTCCTATTTCTGATTTCAATACCTCAACGGATCCTTGATGATAATCAACGATTATTCTTTTGACTAGTGATAATCCAAGGCCCCAGCCGCGTTGCTTTGTTGTAAAACCTGGATTAAAAATGCTTTTGATGTTTTTTGGAGTAATCCCCTGCCCGGAATCTGAAATTCTAATGACTATGTATTGTGATGATTCAGAAAGATCAAGGTTTAAATCTCCTCTGCCTTTCATGGCATCAATCCCGTTTTTAATTAAATTCTCTAGGGTCCAGCTATACAAAGAAAGATTAATGGGTATTTGAATTTCATTTTGAGGGAGCTTCCATGTCCACTGAATTAATTGAGAGCTTCTTTTCTTTAAATACAGTAAAGCTTCTTCAGTTGCCTGCACAACATCGTGATTATTTAATTCTGGAAGCGAGCCAACTTTAGAAAATCGTTCAGTAATTACTGAAAGTCGATCAATATCTTTTTCCATTTCATCTAACGATGCTGGGGCAATTTTTTGTTCTTTAAGTAGTGTAATCCATCCCATAAGAGAGCTCAAAGGTGTTCCGATTTGGTGCGCAGTTTCTTTAGCCATACCGGCCCATAAACGATTTTGCTCAGATGCTTTGGTTGTTTGAAAAAAGAAAAACAGTACTGCGGCAAAAAGTAAAAGAATAAGCAACATGGCTAGTGGGTAATACTGCAGTTTTTTTAGCAATTTAGAATTTCCATAATACAACGTTTGGTTAACAATATCTTTGTATCGAATTTCGATGGGATCGTTCTCTGTCTTAAGGTGAGATAATAAATCATAGAGAGCTATAGAGTCAGGATCTTTTGAAGCATTCCAGTCAATGTTTTTGATATCTTTAATGTAATCCGAAGAATCTACTTGAATTATGGGAGTTACCCCTATTTTTTGAATTACATCAAAGGCAAGAATACCATAATCGCGACTTAAATCAGAATTTTCAATTAACTCTTGCTGCGCTGTGGCCCATAATTCCATTTTAGTACGTTCTTCTTCCTTTAAAATTTGAAAAAGAACATTGGTGTTCCATAAAATCAAAGCAACAATAGCAAAGATGCATAAGAACATCCATGGCTTAATCTTAGTTTGAGAAAAAAAGCTGTACATAATTAAAAATCTACTCGGTGAAGATAGCATAAAAAGGAAAAACAGATTCAATAGGAATAGCTGTCTAAAATTTTATATTTTTGTTGCTAGTAAAATTTAAAGAACATTATGGAAGTAGCAGGTAAAATAAAATGGCTCGATGAAACAAAAACTTATGGAGACAAGGGATTCAGAAAACGTGAAGTTGTGGTTACCACTGAAGAACAATATCCTCAGCACATATTAGTTGAGTTTGTTCAAGATAAATGTGACTTATTGGATTCTTTTAGTGTAGGTCAGCCAGTGAAAATTGGAATAAACCTAAGAGGAAGAGAGTGGGTTAATCCTCAAGGAGAGACAAAATACTTCAATTCCTTACAAGGTTGGAGAATTGAAGGTCAGGCTGCTAGCGCGCCTTCCGAAATGCCTCCTATGCCACCTGCAGCATCGTTTCAAGCTAGTGATGAAGAAGATAAAGCGGTAGAAGACGATCTTCCATTTTAGTACGCGTTTTTCAGTAAAAACCTTAATAGTTGAGCATAAGGAAGCTAGTTCCAAACTTTTGATAAAAAAGATTGGCTGACTATTGGCGAAAAAAAAATAATGTAGTACATTTGCAGCCCTCTAACGGGGGGAAACGTACACATAAAAAACATATATTGTGAATACACTAAGTTACAAAACCATCTCTGCTAATAGCAATACTGTTGATAAACAATGGGTTGTGGTAGACGTTGCAGGAATGCCCTTAGGGAGAATGGCATCTGAAGTTGCCAAAATCATTCGAGGTAAAAACAAACCAAATTACACTCCGCACGTAGACTGTGGCGACAATGTCATCGTTCTTAATTCAGATAAAATTGAATTATCCGGAGACAAGTGGAAGCAGAAAGTATATATTCGTCACACTGGGTATCCTGGTGGACAGCGTAAATTAACTGCAGAACAATTGTATAACAAGAGTTCTACTCGTTTAGTTGAAAATGCTGTACGGGGAATGTTGCCTAAAAACAAATTAGGAGCTGTTTTATTCAGAAACCTAAAAGTATTTAGTGGTTCGGAACATACACATGAAGGGTTGAATCCAACTACGATCAAACTAAGTAAATTGAAATAATGGAGGTAATACACACAATTGGACGTCGTAAGACTTCAGTAGCTCGAATTTTCATTTCCGAAGGGAAAGGAGCAATGACCGTTAATAAAAAAGATTACGCAGAATATTTTCCTACACCAGCTTTACAATACAAAGTGGTTCAGCCTTTTGCTCTTACAGGAACAGAAGGGAACTATGATGTAAAAGTTACAGTTGTAGGTGGAGGAAGTAATGGACAAGCAGAAGCAGTTCGTTTAGCTATTTCTCGTGCTTTATGTAAAATCAATGAAGAAAACAGAGAAGCTCTTAAGCCAGAAGGTTTATTGACTCGTGATCCTCGTATGGTTGAACGTAAAAAATTCGGTCAGAAGAAAGCTCGTAAGAAATTCCAGTTCTCTAAACGTTAATATTTTTTTGTCCTTTTATAAAAAAGGATTCGTTCATATTTTAATAACCCGTTGCCCACTCGTGAGAACGAGATTTAGTTTAGCATCTAAATGGTGGAGGCCTTTAAAAAAAAGCCACTTCACTATTGCTAACTACGGAACGTAAACTAACAACAATGGCAAACATCGACGTAAAAGACCTGTTAAATGCAGGCGTACATTTCGGTCACTTAACTCGAAAATGGAATCCAAACATGGCTCCTTACATATATATGGAGCGTAATGGAATTCACATCATCAACCTTTACAAAACTGCAGCTAAAATTGAAGAAGCAGCTGATGCAATGAAAAAGATTGCAGCGTCTGGTCGTAAAATTTTGTTTGTTGCAACCAAAAAACAGGCAAAAGATATTGTTGCTGAAAAAGCAGGCAGTATCAAAATGCCATACATCACTGAGCGCTGGCCTGGTGGAATGCTAACTAACTTTGTAACGATTCGTAAAGCTGTTAAAAAAATGGCTGCTATTGATCGTATGAAAAAAGACGGTACATTCGAAACTCTTTCTAAAAAAGAAAAACTTCAAGTTAGCCGTTTACGTGCTAAACTTGAGAAAAATTTAGGTTCTATCACGGACATGACACGTCTTCCTGGCGCTTTGTTTGTTGTTGACATCAAGCGCGAACACATTGCAATTAAAGAAGCTCAGAAGCTGAAAATTCCAATTTTCGCAATGGTAGATACAAATTCAGATCCTAGAGATGTTGATTTTGTAATCCCTTCAAACGATGATGCCTCTAAATCAGTAGACAAAATCTTAAGCTTAGTAACTGAATCAGTTGCTGTTGGTCTAAAAGAACGTCAATCTGAAAAGGATGCTGAAAACAAAGGGGAAGAAGAAGTTGCTGCTCCAGCTTTAGAAACTGCTGAAGTTGAAAAAGCTGCACCAGTGAAAGAAGCTAAACCTGCTAAGAAAGTAGCTCCAGCTAAAAAAGCTGCCAAAACACAAGAAGCTGAAAAAGTCTTAGAAGCTGCTGCGGTAGTAGAGACAGAACCGGCTAAAGAGGAGGCTGCTCCTGAAGTTGAAACTAAAGAAGAAGGTGAAGCTCCTAAAGAAGCTTAATCTTAATTGATCTTTAAATAATTATACAGATGAAAATTACTGCATCAGAAGTAAATAAATTACGTCAAGCCACAGGAGCTGGTATGATGGATTGTAAAAACGCGCTTGTAGAAGCGGAAGGAGATTTTGACTTAGCTGTTGAAAATCTTAGAAAAAAAGGACAAAAAGTTGCTGCAAAACGTGCAGATCGTGATTCATCGGAAGGTGCAGTTTTGGCAAGAGTAAATGCTGAAAATACAGCTGCTGTTCTTGTTTCTGTAAACTGCGAAACTGATTTTGTTGCTAAAAACGACTCTTATCTTGCACTTGCAAATTCAATTTTAGATGTTGCACTTAATCAAACTTCACTAGAAGGTCTTCTAGCTGCTGATTTGGGTGGTATGACTGTAGCGGAAAAACTAATTGAGCAAACTGGAGTTATTGGAGAGAAAATCGAAATCGGTGGTTTTGAAAGAATTGAAGACGCTTTTGTTGGTCATTACATTCATGCTGGAAATAGAATAGCAACAATCGTTGGTCTTTCTGCTCCTATTGATGGTGCTGCTGAAGTAGCCAAAAATGTTGCTATGCAAGCTGCAGCAATGAACCCTCTTGCTTTGAATGAAGATGGGGTTGATGCTTCGGTTATTGAAAAAGAAATTGAGATTGCAAAAGATCAATTACGTTTAGAAGGAAAGCCAGAAGCTATGTTAGACAACATCGCTAAAGGAAAAATTAAGCGTTTCTTTAAAGACAATACTCTAGTAAACCAAGATTACATCAGAGACAATAAACAAAGTGTAGCACAATATGTAAAATCTGTAGATACAGAGCTTACAGTTACTAATTTTAGACGTTTAGCGCTAGGTTAAGCTGAAATTCACACTGGTATTAAATCGCTCTTAGGAGCGATTTTTTTTTTGACTAAATTTATCAAAGCTAATTCGAGGGGATAGCTTTTTATATTCTGATTGAAAAAGCTATATAAATGTTCTAAATTTTATTTGAAGATTAAAAAATGAGCACCGTATAACTAAACAATCAAATGAATGCCCTAAAACAAATCAAACTTGCCTGATACTTAAAAACAGTTTTGAATTTGATTCATAGCTTTGAAAAACCATATCATTTTGTATCTTCTTGCCATAAAAAAATAAAGAATGTCCAAACCAAAAAAACTTTTTTTACTCGATGCGTTTGCCCTTATTTTTAGAGGGTATTACGCTTTTATAAAAAACCCTAGAATCAATTCTAAAGGGATGGACACCTCAGCTATTTTTGGGTTTATGAATTCTTTACTTGATGTAATTAAAAGGGAAAAGCCTGATTATCTAGCAGTTTGTTTTGATAAGGGAGGTTCAGTATCTAGGAAAGAACTTTTTGAAGACTATAAAGCCAACAGAAATGAAACTCCAGAAGCCATTAAAATTGCTGTTCCATACATCCAACAAATCCTAGAGGCAATGCAAATTCCAGTAATAGAAAAAGCAGGCTTTGAAGCAGACGATATAATTGGAACTCTAGCTAAACAGGCGGAGAAAGAAGGTTTTCAAACTTTTATGGTAACGCCTGATAAAGATTTTGCACAATTGGTTTCGGAAAACATATTCATGTATCGCCCTGCAAGAATGGGGAATGCAATCGAAATATGGGGGATCCCTGAAGTTCAAGCTCGATTTGAGATTGAACGACCAGAACAAGTAATTGATTACTTAGGAATGATGGGTGACGCCGTTGATAATATCCCTGGACTTCCTGGAGTGGGTGATAAAACCGCTAAAAAATTCCTTAAAGAATATGGAAGTATGGAGGTTTTATTGGAGAATACTCATGAACTAAAAGGAAAAATGAAAGAACGCATTGAAGCCAATAAAGAATTGGGAATGCTTTCTAAGGAGCTTGCAAAAATAATTTTAGATGTCCCGGTTACTTTCGAAGCAGATTCATACAAGCTAACTGATCCTAATATTCAAGAGGTTCAACCACTTTTTGATGAGTTAGAATTTAGGAGGATGCAAGAAACTATTCAGCGTATTTTTAATACATCAGAGGTTGTTGCTGCTCCAAAAGAAAAAAATGTCGTAAACAGTCCTACACCCACTGCGAATAAAGGGCAAATGGATTTATTTACTCCTGCTGGAGCTGGAACAATATCTCC
>Ga0209199_1002231_pt1 | contig 21204 bp, 11 predicted proteins | sample COGITO_mtgs_1105_7_FD_184805 | JGI IMG/M metagenome (GOLD analysis project Ga0209199, IMG submission 184805) | Pelagic marine microbial communities from North Sea - COGITO_mtgs_110523 (SPAdes) (version 2) | ecosystem: Environmental > Aquatic > Marine > Epipelagic ...
GTCACTGTAGAGTACATGAGGTCTCCCTCAGGGACTGACAGCTGGCATGCACGAAAGGGTTATACAGGAGCTCCTAAGGCGTGTGAGGGCTTTATACACCATAAAGAACTAGGTCAGGTAGCTAGGCTCACTCATTTTTTCTAATTTACTCATTAAATTTTTAGAATTTAAAAGCACTGCACACTTTTCATAATCTTCTAAGTCTTCAAAATATTCTATTAACTGATCAAAGACCTCTTCATGATCTTCTATAATATCTTGAGTAGGATCAAATATTAAAGTTACTTTCATATCCCTATTTAACAACTGTTCATATCCAACCTGGTTAGTTATAACGTAATAACTTTGTAGCATAAAAGTATGTTCATCAAAGTGTTTCATTTTTTTCTAAAATTATTTCTTTTTTTAATAGGCTCTTTATTTTTTTTAGTAGTTTTATTTGTAGGTTTTTTTCTAAAATTATTTCTTGTGCTTTTTGTTTTTGTAGATTTTTTCTTTTTATCATCAGGCCTGTAAGATGGACTGATACCTATTATATCATAAATATTATCTTTTTCATTACCTTCTCCAGCAAAAAAATTATATAATCCAATAAATGGATCTGATTGTGCACCTATTACAATTTCAATTAATGGGACTATTGATTTTGTAATATTACCGGCCTTATATTCTTTAGACATTTTTCTCCAAACATTAGTAAACGGATTTACTATATCTTGTGAATACCCTCTTGTACCTTTTATAGAATTCATCATTGTTTCTAATGCTGAACCAATTAATGGAATTTGATAAATTAAATTTAATCCCATCATTGCATCTTCTACTTTCTTTAACGCATCCTCTTCATCTTCCCTATCACCATCAATGAATTTAGCTATATTAGAAACTACTGTAAATAAAACATTTGCTACAGCGTAATTTATAACTAAAGCTCTAACATCTTTACTTCTTGGAATCTTTTTCTCTTTCAAAAATTTCATTATATTACCCATACTTGACGCTACTTTATTCATTTGCAGAAATAAAGTACTTCCAAACATAGTAAACGCTCTAATTAAAGGACTTCGTGCATTTTGTATTGGACTTCTTTCAGATCCTCTTCTAGTTTGCTGTGTTGCATTGTACATATTAAATGCTCTCATCGCTTCAGTTTTAGGCATGCCGTTTCTTATGTTTTGATTATAATTAATCATATAACCCATAACACCCAATACATCACCAATAATTGTAGGTGACGCAGCAGCTGATCTAAATCCCCTAACTAAAGAACCAAGTTTACCACGCCTGCTTGACAATGATTTAAATTGATTGACACCAGAAACCAATCCATACACATCACCCTGCAAACCTTCTCTTAACCTTTGTCTAAAATCTGGTGAAACATTATAAGCTTTCTTAACTTGCAACGGAAGAGTTAAAACGACCTCAGCAAGCCCTACCATAAAACCTAATGTATCAAGCCCAGGTATTTTTGTTTTACCAGGCAATCTATAACTGTAGTCTTCAAATGCATTGACAAATGATGTCGATTGTTTTAAAATTTGTATCGCTTTAAAAGATAGTGCATATTCAGTAAACCTAGACATTGATTTATCTAATATACTTGGAGATAAAACCTGTCCGGCACTTGGATTTATAGCTGCATTTATAGATCTTTTTAACATAGGCAATGTCCCTGTTTGCTGTAGTAATGTGTTGACAGCGGGAGTGTTCATTATACTATTCATTGTCCTCACACCTTCAGCGTAAGCTTTAAATTTTTCCATTGTTTTTAAATGGTTGTTTAAAGTATTAGTAAATGAAGGGCCTAAATCTATATCTGCTTTAGTGTCAGTTCTTTCTTTTAATGCAGGTGCAGTTTCAGCTGTAAACACGCCACTAAAGTCACCATCTTCAAGCAATTTTGAATTAGGTTTACCTAAAGTTTTAGTTGGGAAATAATTATTTACATAGCCTAAACTAGCATCATTAACTTGCTTGTACACATCATTAACAGATTCAAAATATTCATTACTTAAATAATTGATTATATTATCTGCAAAAGTAGTTGCTTCTACACCTAATATTTGTTCAATTTCTTTTAATTTTGCATCATCAAAACCCATTTGTTTTAACTTTTGATTTTGAACTTCATTTTTACTTAAAGAATATATTCTTAATAATTCATCTCGATTATAAATGTTTTTTTGCCCTTTAATATTTAAATTAATAATCCCACCGGGTAAATGTTTATTTAAAAACTGCGTATATCCTTTTGTAATACCTGGAATGGTATTTGCAATTTCATCTAATTTTTTTATTTGATTTTCAAACCCCTGAATATCATTAGTATTCATGTCGTTTAATTTCATATAAATATTGTCAAAGAAAAACGTATTTCCTTTAGCCACATTATCTACAAGATTAGTAAGTGTACCTACATGAGCCAATAAAGCTCGTGCCCAATCATTTAATCCTGTAACTGTTTGAAATTCAAAACGATTATAAACTTTTTTAGCAGCATCCCAAAATTTTAAATTAGAAAATGCTTTCCATATTTGTCGTTGTTCTTGGTTTAAAGTGTTTTGATTCTTTAAATTACCATCACTATCAAATAACATTGGATAATTTTCCTTAATCTCACTTGTAACTTTTTCTCCAAGCAAACTGTATTTTTTAGCTCGCATTAAACGCCTGGACTTTAGATTTAATATAGACTGTTTTTTAACATTCTTTAAATCATTAATTAAATTAGTCAATTGTTCAACATCCATATTCATTACATCGCCAAATGTATCAAAAGCTAAAACTTTATTTAGTAAAGATTCTTCTTTGCTAGTTAACTTTTCACCTTTACTTTCTTTAAGAATAACTTCATCAATAGCATTAACGTCAGACAATTCATTTGCAAGAGCTATCATCTTTTCTACATCATTATTTGCTGCTGCTACCAATATTTCTTTTACATCTTTAAAAAATTGTTGTCCACTAGCGTCTAATCCTCTTGCTTTTGGCTTACCACTAGCAATTAATTTTCTTGCACCTTTTTTTACAAGAGCTAGCATTTCTTTTATTAAAGATTTTTTTATTATAGCGTTTTGTTTTTCAACTATATCTAAAACTCTTTGTACATCAGCCGGATAAGTGTCAACTGTCGCATCAGAAATAATTTTAATAAGCTTATTAATCTTGTCTTGTGAGTATTGTTTTGACTTAGGTAAATTTCTTCTAATAAAATTCTTTACATCAATCTTAGCAGCATTAATATTTTTAACCGTAATCTTGTTTTGTTTAATTTTATTTTTAATGTCAGTAATTTGCTTTTGTACATTTTTATTAGCTTTAGTTTTTAAAGTCCTGTCAAACGCTACAATCAATTCATCCTTTACAACTTGAGGTTGCTGTTTAAATAAAGGATCATTCTTTAGAAGGTCAATAGCTTTTTCTCTTATGTCAGCCATTTTTTTATTTTCAACCGCAAACTCTTGAAGTTTGTTATCTACATTTTCATAGATTTCCATTCCAACCTTCATTCCTCCTTCAACCTTTCCAAACTCTGCCGGTATTGAAGTTAATAAATCAGGGTTTACTTCTAATAGTTTTTTTATTTCACCAACTTTTAATTTTTTTACTCTTTGCAAGTAATCTGAAATAGCAGCATCACTGAAATTTCTTTCCCTTGCTTCTCTTACAATTTGTGTTGGTGTATCTGTTCTCTCAAATACTTTCTGCGCCCTTTCATTTATAAAAGGATTAAACTTTCTATTGTTCTTAGTAATATAATATCCACTTAATCTTCCTTGGTAAAAAGCTTCTTTTAAACCGTATCCCATTTCTGAAAGTCTTGTTCTTAAACTCCCTATACCAGTGGCATTAGGGCCTATAAAACCTTGACTATTCATATTGTATTGCATAGCTAAATTAGATACATCTTTTTGAGCTTTCTCAAAAACATCTGTTTTTACTTTTGCAACTTTAGGAATGCTCCCCGCACTGCTAGTAACATTAGATTTTTTAAAATCTTTTGTGTTTTCTTTTGTAGATACTTTAGGGCCTTTTTTGTTATATTTAGTATATGTATTAGTTACATTACTAGATTGATAAAAATCTGTAGGTTGGTATATACCATTAATTTTAGTTTTAATAGTATAAGCAAAAGACGGATGATAATCTACATCTTCTGGATTCGGTTTTGCAACTTCAAAACTAGTATTATCAAATTCAATAACACCTATTAAATCTCCTCCTTTGCTTCCTACATTTAAAGGATCTTCTAGTTTCTGAGCAAAATCATTTTTATTTTTTACTCCTAAAGCTTCTTGATATGCTTTGTTAGCTGATAATTTATCATTTAATAATTTTCTTAAGTTTGGAGAATAATTATTGTTTATATCTAACAATTCAACTAATTCTTTAGGATTATCTTTAAATGAATTAAAGTTTTCAATATTTTTCCCAAACTTCTTTTTAAAAGTATTAAACGCACTTTGACCATTTTTACTTGTTAGCACTTCATTAAAAGTTTTTATTAACGAAGTATTAGTCAATATATTATTGTCTAGTGCTGCAAATGTTAATTGTTCAAAAATGTTTTGTTGAAATTGCCAAGAACCTTCTTTAGTTCCAACATGAGGCGCAAACAGTTTAGCTCCACTTTCTTTAGAGTTTCTAATAAAACCCTCGGCTTGTGCTTTTGTATTAAATGCAGCTAAATTTGAAACTTCTCCAAGATTTAAGTTTTTATTTTGCATCATTAAAGGCACATAATTTTTTCCTCCATAAAGTTTTAATGAAATACCGTTTGCAATTTCTGTTATACCAGCTGAGGTAAAGTCATACATATTGGTTATAAACTTTTGTCCTTGAAAGTCTTTTAAACTTTTTTCTTTTATTAAAGAATTAAAAGATCGAGTGTCACTACTAACTTGCGGAGCTTTTTGCGCTTTTTCATCAGGGAAATTAAATGTACCAACCTGACCTGCACTACCTTGTTCTTGATCAACATCTAATGAACTAACATCAGTTTCATTTATTTCAACTCCAGTGCTAACTTTTTTAGATATTGTATTTAATAAATCAATAACATCAGCTTCCAGCATGGATTGTGTTTTTATACCTAACATTTTAGCAACTTTATTTATCCATCTTGTTACTAAACCCTGTGTTGGTTTACTTAAGCTTGTAAAATTTTCAGCTAACATTCCTGTAACTTCACTTAAAGCTTCTTCATTTCTTACATCTGAATCATAGACGCTAATAAAATTCTCTAATTCCTGTATTTGATTAGATGAAAGATCCATGTTTTGACGTATAGATTTTTTTACAGCTCTCATCATTCGTTTAGTTACGTCTTGTAACTTTACATTAGTACCTAGTTTTGAAAACAAAACCGCATGAAATATTTCATGTGCAACAGTTCTATTATTAGCTTTGCCAATATTAATATTTATTGTGTTAGTGTTACTGTTATATGCACCTCTAGTGTTTGCATTTTTCTGACTAACACTTTTGTTATACTCTGTTTCACTTGTATGTAGAACGATATTTAAATCAGGAATAATTTTTGAAACTGCTTTCATTCCTTTCTTTGCTAGATCAATAATCTTATTAACTTTAGTAGTTTGATCTTCAATTGATTTATAATTAGGAGCAACCTCTTCCTTAGTTTCAGTAATTGATATATTGTTTTCTATTTGTTTACCTGGTGTTTCTTGAACAGTATCATTTACTTGTGTTTTTTCATTTATATTTGTGTTAGTTTCTTCATTTATAGAAGACTCTAAATCTTTTGACTCTTCAATTATCTCCTTCGTGACTGGCGCACCTTCTTTGTTTTTTGTTTCGGTTTCTTTAATATTCGTTTCGGTAGTTTGCTGAACTCCGTCGGATACTCCTTCAACCACTTCTTCAATAGCTTGGGATTTGATTTTGCCAGTTTCCTCCACTGGGCTTGACTTTTTACTGGCATCTTGTTTAGTTTTAGGTTTATCTCTTAAAATAATTTTTTCTCCGTAGGCCTTGGCTTCTTCAGGAGTTTGAAAATATTTATCCAACGATTTTACACGCTCCATATTTCCGTTATCAGATCGTTTTTTATTTACTCGAATTCCGAATCTATAATCTTTACTTGGATTTGTAGATGACTGTCCTTGATCATCTTCGACAAATAGATTTACCTCCATAGTATCTGAGGCATAATTTTCGTATCTATTTTTGTTATTAGGAAGGTCTCCATTCGGTTTCAAACCACCTTCCTCAATATTTTCATTATCAATAATATTTTTTCCTTTTTCAAGTAACTGTTCCTGTCTTAATCTTATTTGTTCATCTGTAGGGTTTTGAATTCCTTCATTGTTCAGAACTTCTATAGCATATTTTCTATCAACAACAACCAAATCCGCTTCTGTATTGCCTTTAGAATCTATGTCAACAGAGGAATCAATTGCTTTACCATCTAAAACATCATCAATTTGTTTATTTATTTCCGCAAGCTTTCTTAAACCTGCTCTAGTTTGGTTTCCTTGGAGTCTTGTTTTCTTTTTTTCAAGATCCATCAGTTGATTTACCTTAGACTCGTCAGTAATACCAGCTTCAGCTAATTGTTTTCTTACAATTGCTTCACTTCTTGCATTATTTCTTCTGTTTAAAGCTAAGTTTTTAAGTGCAGGATCATTTTTAATACTAATATCAGCAGCTGCAACATCCTGAACATTACCTTTAGTAATAAATTTTGTCATAAACTCCCTGGTAACTGGTTCACCTTTAATCTTATATACAGGTGGGTTTATTTTATTTTTTAATATTGCGTTACCAACTGATAAAGGTGTCCCTAAAGTCCCAACAATACCTTCGTTTAATATTTCACCTACATTTAATTCTTGTCCTGCTACTAACATACCAGCGGTTTCACCAAGCGAACCACCTGCCGCTTCAATGCTTGCAGCTTTAGCGATTGTAACAGGTTTAGATGCGGCTGTAAGTAAACCTTTTTTTGTAACAGATGACGCTAATCCAAACGATAATCTATCTATTGCACCAATAGCTAATCCTCGTCCAATTGCTTTTGATCGTATATCAAACATCGCCTCTTCATCATTTAATATTTTTCTTACGCCTTCTTTATCAAACTTTAACCCTTTTAATTTTGCTTCTTCTTGTAATAATTCAGCTAAAGTTAATCCGGTTTCCATTGTCGTACTCGCAGCCATTATTGCCCATGGAAGAGCTGCGACTGCACCACCAACAGCGCCTGGAACTGCGCCAACACCACCCAGTGTTGAGCCACCTGCCGCTCCAATAGCTGTTCCAGTTCCTATAGTAGTACCAGCAGCTGTTAGTGCAGCTGGAGTTAGCATACTAGAAACTGAGGTAACAAGCATTGCAGGTAAAACCGATGGAGCAGCTGCAATTCCTTTTAGCCAACCAAAAAGTCCACCACCTGATTGATTATAAACCCTATCATATTCTGCTTGTTCTTCAGTGTATCCCGATGTTTGAAGTCTTTGTTGTGCTGCAATAAAATCCATTATATCTTCATCGGTAGCACCACCACCTTTTAAATACAGCTCTAACGCTTCGTCAACAGATCCACCCTGAGCCTGGCCTTTCACTCCTGCTCTCCACATGTCACCAGCTAAATCTGTAAACCAATTTTCGCCAGCATATTGCTCTAGTAAAGTTTTCTTTTCTTTTAAAACAGGTTGTGAAAACGGCTGCTGTGAATCACCACCTATATTAACAACCATCGTGTTGCTTTCAGATGTTTCAGCTTCTGGTATTGGCTGCTCTATAATTTCTTCTTCAACTTGTATATTCGAGTCCAAAGAACCACCTGTTTGTTGAATTGGTGTAGGAGAATCCATACCTGGTTCTTCCATCTCTGCATTTTCCGGTATAACACCGGAAATTTGAGGCTCGTCTTTTTTTTTTACCCCTATTAAGGTTTTATACGCTTCTATATCACCATTATAGCCTTTTTCAGTAAACAAGGTAAATGAATCGTTTAACGCCTCAGGATTAGACTCTATTAAAACTTTAAAAGCTTCTATAGAACCATTATATCCTTTAGACTTGAATAATGTATATGCATCTAGTAACGCCTCTTCATTCATAATTTACTTTTATTAATTGTATTTAGATGTATCAGTCTCTTGTGCTCTTTGCCTTCTTCCTTTAGTGCCAACTCTATTTTGATTAATATTTTTTACTTCTCTTTCCACAGCATTTTGAATTTGTGTTATCATTGCATCTGTTTTCATAGGGTACATCTTGTCTATAGAAAATACAGTTGAACCAATTTTAAATGTTAAACCTTCTCTATCATCGTTTATTGTTACAGAAATATCACCTTCATTGAACACACTGTTTCCAGCTCCATCTACAGGTAAGAATCCATCAGCACCTAATAACCTAACCATTTCTTTTTGTACTTGTTCAGGAGGATCAAAACGTCGTTGTATATTTGAACTAAGTTCTGAATCTACAAACGCATCAGCTGACACCTCTTCACCTTTAGAATTTAGCACATTACCACCTTTAATATATTCAACAGGTTTTTGACTTGCCTTAGATGATAAAGTGTTTTCTTGGTATATTTTCTCTTGTTGTATTTTCAACAACTGTTCATCAGTTTTATTTTTATTAGCCTCTACTTTTAATAATTCAGCTTTATCTTCTGGTGTAAGTTCAGTATAATTTTCTCTAACCTGTTTTCTAGAAAGAACATTAGATTCGCCAAATGTTAATTTAGCATTCTCAACATACTTATCTAAAACAGGAGTAGAAATATCATCTCCAGCTTCAGGACTTAAAAAGTTAAATATTGCGTAAGAGTCATTTTGTGTACCCGCTCTTTGAGTTGGTTGTACAGTGCCATCTGAATAGTAAATAGTAATTTCATCATCTGTTATATCTACATCAGTTATTGTGGCTGAACCAGCCTTACTCAATTCTTTATTTTTATTTGCTATTCTTCTATCTAATATTTGTTTAGATTTAACTTTATCAGGATCTGATAATACTGTATTCATTTCGTCTAAGAAACCTACAATATTTGCTTCCTTATCTTTTCTTTTGTTATCATCAGCTGAATCTTTGAAACCAGGTGTTTTCTTTTGTTCTTTATTTATTTGACTCTCTATTAAATCACCTACTATTTTTTTAGCTTCTTTCTGTTGATCATCAGTAAGTTTTGGTACTGGCTTATCTCCCGACATGTCTACTTTTATAAAGTTTTCTTTAGTTACAGTAGGATCTTTTTTTTGCGCTTCTTCAAGAGTTCTTCCTAAAACATAACCTTGATCAGTCAATATTTGAGTCATGTGATATTCATTACTTGTCAGCTTGTCAATACTTGCTTGTTTCCATTTAGGATAACTAGCAGCAGTAGTAAAATCTTCAATAGTTTCAACAACACCATTTTTATATCTAGTAGCTGTAATGTGTTTACCTATAAAATCTACCTCTTTATTAATTAACGCTGAGGTGTCTCTTTTCTTTTCATCAAAATTCATTCTAGAGTTTATACTTGCAGGATTACCAAAAGCTCCAGGGTTTTTCAAAGCATTTGGCATTACTGTATAATTACCATTTTTATCTTTCCCCATACTAACAACTTGTATTTGACCGTTAGCTGGGTTAGTCATTATAGTTTTATCTTTTAAGTTTCCAAACGAAGCTATGTCTTCAGCTGTGAAAGCATCTAATGCGGACTGAGTACCGGCTTCTAATGCCTCCATTTTTGCTTGATTCCATTTGTCCCAGTTTTTAACTACGTTACCAAACTCTGAGTAACCATTTTTTTGTGACTGTAAAAACAACGAATAATCTTTTGGTTTTCTTAAACCTCTTTTTACTAAAGCAGCTTCTCTAAATAAATATTGTTTTGAATTATCACTAGCCTCCATAATAATTTTATTTAAAGACCTGTCATTTACATCAGGTAGTTTGTTTAATTGATCCATCTGATCTTGAGTCGCTTTATCAATAGCGTCCCTTTCAGCCACTTTTAAATCTCTTAAACCTTTTAATTGTTTACTGATAGTAGTCGCTACTGTTCCCCAATTGATTTGTGGATCACTATCTAGACCTTGGTATATTGAATATTTATTTCCTTTTTCTGCCATAACGTTTTTTTACTATCCTAAATATACTGGTGCTGATATTCCAGTACCTGTAGACGCAGGAACTACCCCTGAAGATGTTACAGGTGATACTGATGAAACAGGTTGAACTATCTTGTTTATAAAATCAAAATCAAATTGTTCGGTTTTTATTTGTTCCATTATAACATTTAAATCCGCACGACTCATGTTTTCTATATTAGGGATTTGTGATAATCTGTCGAGAATAGCTGTATCGTCTAAACCTTGTAAGTTTAATTTTGATTTGTCCGCTGCGCTAATTGAACCTAATAATTTACCAGCTCTTCTATCTGCTTTGCTTTTTCCAAATGCTGGAACCAAATCAGATGCCGCTCCTGCTACCGCACCAAACCCTTCTACAGCTTGTTGCATTCCTTGACTTTCAGCTCGCCTTGCGTCTCTTGCCATCATAGATTGATCAGCAGCTGCTCCTACGTTAATATCTATTAATTGTTGGTTAACATTTTGTTTTGCATCAGCTTTCATTTTATTGTTTTGATATAAAGCTTCACCCATTGCAATACGAGTTTTTTCTCCCTGGTTTGCAGCCAAAGCGCCTACTCTACCTACACCAGATGCAACTGATCTTGCATCTCCTTCTTGTAAAGCTTGAAGTCCTTGTTTTTGTTGTTGTAATTGTTCTTCAAATTGTTTGTTAAAAGCGTCTAATGGAACGTTAACTCCTTCATAATAGTTTGCTTCAGCTTTTCTTTCAGCTTCTTTCATTAACTGTTTTGATTCTCTTTCAGCTTTTGCAGCCGCTCTTCTGGCTTTCCCTGCGTTTCCTAAGCCAATACCTACGCTTCCGAGTCCTATGGCTGCTGATGTTATTCCTAATGCTAATCCTGACATAATAATTTTTTTTTATTAATTACCAATTGTGGTAAATCTTTATAATTTAAAGTATACACATCTTTTTGTGCATCCTTTATTTCTGTTTTATCGGTGCGATAAACACACACCCATTTACAATCTTCATGCATATACGCAACTCTTTGCGTTCCAATCTCCGTCATCACCTTCATAGGAGCTTTAATTTTTTTAATCTCTCCTGCATCCGTTAAGATTGACATCTCACCTTCTAAAAAAAAAGAAGGATGATTTTGTTTATGTATAAAACTCACTACCAAAGAACCTTTAGGCATAAATATTTCTCGAGTATATAAACCATCTTTTAAATCATGCTTTACAGGGAACACTTCATCCATTGCATCTGTACTGTGTTCTACTGCTCCTTCTACTTGACTTAATTGGTTTCTAAACGTTTCAATATTTTCCCACAACAAACCTCTATTCGTATGAACATAATTTAATAAAAGTTCTGGAGAATCTTTTTCAGTAAAAATTTTTCTCACTACTTTTTTTAAACTATTAATTAAGTTCATTAGTTAACAAAGATACTAAATTCTAAGGATAACTTTTCATGATGTCACTACCCACAGAGAAGAGTTCAACTGGGCTGGTGTTACTGTTTGTTAAAGTAAATTCCATGTAATAACCTAGAACACCATGCGATTCTGCAACGCTATTTTTATAAGACATTATAAAATTTCCTTGTACAGGGATATACGCTCCAACTGCCGACGCATCTACAGTTATTGTAGTAGCCGTCATTGACGTAATATACCCCACTAACTCTGGTGTGGTTTTTGCATAGATAGCGTCACCTATACTTAATATACTTCCTAAAGGTTCTGTGAATGTTATAACTGTAGCGTTTGCAGGGCCAGCAACTGCTGTTGCAGAACCTAATCCATTTGCAGATCTGAAGTTCCAGTTTACAGTGTCAGCCTTGCTTCTAATATATGTAAACCATTCTCCCTCTTTCTTTTCAAAGTATGCGCTTGCCATAGATCCGCTGTTTAAATCTGTGTTTAAATCAGTGACAGTCCAGCTGTCATCACTTTCTAGAGATAATGTTTTAAATAATTTTATATCTAATGTTGGCTTAGGATTAAACACACTAGTAATAGATGATGTTCCTTGTATACCATAGTAGTTATTACGCAAAGAGTTAGTATTGTGTTGATATAAATTACCTCCTTTAAAAGAATAGAAGTAACTATTCATGCCAATCATAAAATCTGGATAGAAAGTATAGAACGATGGCCAGCCTTTGCTGCCGTCACTATATGATAATGTTTGTAATGTTTCTATCGCCATATCTTTTTATTTAACATAGTTGAGGATAACCAAAATTCACAACACCACTGCTGTTTACTTCAATATATTCTCTGTTATTACTTCCAGTTCCAGTTAAATAATAATAACCACCAACTAGAGTGGTTGTTCCACCAGAATTACTGTAACAAGTATCACCTGTTGCAGGTAATGTACCGCTTCCATCATGGTAGTAAGTTTGATTTGCAGGAGGATTAGATCCGTCGAACGGACATACTCCGTTAAAGTTACTCATAGTCGACGAGCTATATGATGTTAATGATGCTGGGCAATTAGTTACTGACGCAACTACACCTGATCCGCCTGTTATTTGCATATAAATGCCACTTCCAGTTGTAGCAATTTTATAAAAACCATTACCTAAAACTGTTGTTTTACATAAATCACTATAACATACATCTGTTGCAACCGGGGGTTGACCGGAAGATCCGTTATGGTAATAAGTTTGATTTATAGTTGCAGAACACGCATTAGTAGAAGTGGCTTGAACTGAACTAGATGTAAACGCTATTCCTACTGAAATTGTACCAACACTAGCAACAACACCTGAACCACCTGTTATTTGCATAAACGTAGTTGAAGTTAGCTTATAATATCCATTCCCTAAAACATTTTGTCCAGGATCTGAATAACATACGTTAGTTGCAACAGGCGTACTTCCTGAGCCTGTATGGTAATATGTTTGATTTATTGTTGCTCCACATGCAGCTGACTCGCTTGTTTCTACCGTAGAAGAACTGAATGTTGTACACTCACAAGTATATGTTGTACTTAAAACAGGTGTGCTAGGCGCACCCGTTTGTTGTCTAAATGTATTGCTAGACGTTTTGTACCAACCGTTTGGAGCCGCTGTTGTCAATGCCGCATTTGTATATATGGCTGTAGCGGTTGCAAAGGAAGTTGTATTTAAAAAGTAGGTTCCTTGCGTGGGCATTTATTTTATTTTATTTATGGGGCACAATTGCTTATTCCCGCTACATACCCGTCTGTTCCAGTAATATGAATCTTTTTATCAGTTCCACCATCTTCGTAGTGATAATGTTTTGGATCAGCTACCGCTGTACCTGCTGAGTTTGTAAACATTGTGTCACCTGCTGCTGGATAAGTTCCGCTTCCATTATGATAGTAAGTTGTTCCTGGCGTTAATGCACATACTCCAAGGAAGTTACCACCTATTGTAGCTGTAAACGATGTTAAACTTGAACATCCAGTACAACATACATCATCTGCACTTGTTCCTACACATAAGCTAATTGAAGTTGCACAATCTGAACATGTAGTTTGTGTTCCTAAAGTTCCTGTTCCTCCTGTTACTTCTCTATAAACAATAGCTCCTCCGTTACCAGGGTTAAATGAATAGAATCCATTACTTGCTACTGTAGTTCCGTCAGCAGTGCTATATAATATTGTTGAAGCTGCAAAAGTTGTTTGGTTCATGTAATATGTACCTGACACACCTGTACAACATCCTATTGCTGCTGTACTACCAAATGTTAACCCTACTGCTGGGAAACATGTAGCACATGATACTGCTGTGCTTAATCCTGAACCATCGGTTGCGTTACTTGTTTTTTCTCTGCTTTGAGAAGAATATGAATAAAATTGATTAGCTGCAAAACTACTCAATAATGGGTTTGTATAAATACTTGTTGTTGCTGTAAAAGAAGTTTCTACATAAAATGATGAAGTAGTTCCAGAACAACATGCTGCGAATGCTGAAGCTCCGTAACCTAAAGTCAAGACAACTCCACATGTAGTACATGCAGCTGAAGTTCCTAGCGTACCATTACCTCCAGTCACTTCTCTATAAACATTGTTATTATCCTTATACCATCCGTTAGGAGCAGCTGTTGTTAATGTTGCTTCTGTATATATATTTGTAGCAGTATTGGCATTTCCTGAAGCCCAAACTGTATCATTTAAAAAATAGGTTCCCTGCGTTGGCATAAAGTAATAATTTTATTCTTGTAAATTTACAAAAAAAAAATATAATATCCTTAAGGTGGATTAAGGAGTTACGCAAGGTTCAAGTAACGCTACAAACCCTGTATTGTTTGTAATTCTAAAAAATGTACTTGTTCCAGACGCATTAGTATGATAATAATCATTAGCTAAAGGGTTTACACCATTAGCATCAGAGTAGACTAGTTCGCCAGCGGCTGGTATAGTTCCAGATCCGTTATGATAATATGTTTCTGTATAATTAGTGTCTCCACATATTCCGTTAAAAGTTCCTCCTATTGTTGCAGTAAAAGCAGTGAGTGTTGTGCCGCAACCAACACAGCATACTTCAGATGCTGAAGTAGAGTCGTAACATAACGACAATGCGTCTCCACAGGTTGGACAATTTGCAGCTGCTTGAAGAATACCATTTACTTGTCTACGAGCAATAGTACCTAAAGAATAATAACCGTCAGCAGCTAAAGTGTTTAGCGCTTGATCAGTGTATAAAGAAATTGCATTTGCAAAACTTAATCCATCAAAGTAATATGTTGCTCTTGTTGCCATAATCTATTTAACAATTTTGTAATCCATTTCCGTCTATATCTCCTGAGCCGTCAGTTCCAAACCATACGTTAGCAGCTCCATTAGTTCCTACGCTATATAATAACACTATACCTGTAGCAACAGTTCCTGTGTTATCACTATATATAGTAGTTCCAGCACCGTCACTTGGCCCTGTTCCTGATGTAGTATAATATACTTCGTCTAAAACTCCAGAATACATACACGCTGTTTGAGGGTTTGCTTGTTGCTTAGTGTTGAACGGATAGTAAGTTACCGTAGGGCATGTTACTACCGCATATACTTGTCCAGTACCTAAGTTTAAGTTAATAAATTCTGTTGAAGATATTCTGTAGTATCCGTTAGTCAACTTAGTTTGTCCTTGATCTGAATAACAAAAGTCTCCAGCTTGAGGCGCTGCATTTGCCCCAGTATGATAGTATGTCTGATCTATTGATTGTGTACAGATAGTTGATATTTGCGGATCATTTACACTAGAATTAAATGCCTTGATCGCACAACTTCCATTACTCACAACCACTCCGCTACTACTAACTTGTATCCACTCATTATTACTTCCCACTTCATAGTATCCAGATTGTAATCTTGTGCTTGATGCACTGTCATCGCATGTTGAAGAAGAATAAACAGTATCTCCAATTGAAGGTAATACATTCACACCATCATGATAATATGTTTGACTTGCAGGCTGTACACACGCTATAGCTATAGAAGCTTGTACTGTGCTTGATAAATATGGTGTACAGAAATCTCCACAACCACAACACGCATCACCAACTACACTAGCATCATAACAGAACGAAGCAGAGTTTGTTGTTCTGTAATCGTATATTAAATATAAGTATTGGTTTCCAACAGGTAAATTGATTGAAGATATTGTTGCTTGATACAATCCACTTGAAGGACTGTTTACAGCTGAGTTTGGCACTGTAGTTGCAGCCGCCAATAACGCATTTATATCGGTACTGTTATTATCGTATAAAGTGTTTGACGACAGCCATGCGAAATTATCATTATTTACAACCCATGTATAGTCATCAAAATTAATTTTATTTGACCTTACCGTTACGTTAGATCCTGAGTATGGGTATACACCTATTGATCTTGTTCCTGATTGTATAAAATATTGTGAAGCTATTTGAACGTCTGATCCAAAAGTCATCATGTTTGATGCTACTGGACTTGAAATGTTTGCGTCGTCCCATTTAAATTCGTTATGAATAAACTTACCAACATCTTCGCTTGAACTTATACCTACCTGAACCACTACTAAAGAAGTTTCTGTAGGACAGTTACATGTTATATCATAGTCGGCTGATGGATTTGGTGTAACTGTAACTAAAACAGTTGTTGGATTATTTTTAGTTTTATTAAAATTTAAACTTCCACTAGTTGTAGCATCAGTTACTGAAGCTACTTGAGTGCCATCCCAAACCATACTTACACTCATAGTTCCTGACGCAATAGTATAATCAAACACTACGTTACCAATTACATTCCCTATTTCTACTGTATATTCTTGAGCGCTTGTAGAGTTTACTAATGATTTTTGTGTTCCACAAGGCAATATTACCGGAGGTAATGGTACCGTGTCTCCGTTTGTGCTTAATACATATTCGTCCATGTAAGGATCATAAGCTCCTAGTTTTTGAGTATTTAACTGAACATTAAATTGATCTCTAAACCATGATCTCATTCCAGTGTCAGATATAACTTCTAACGCATCATTATTAGCTGATGTACCTTTTAATTTTATTACAGCAGTTCTTTTAGTGTCGGTAAAATACATGTCATAACCCCAAGAACTAAAACTTTCTGGATTATAACTAATACCGTACTCTTCTATTCTAGCTATTTGTGTTCCTAAAACTTGAGGTACTGAAGCAATTACACCACCACCTGTTGAATCACTAATAAGATTTTTTCCAGTTAACACATAACTAATCTTATCTTCTTGCAATACAAGAATATCTGTTTCTCTTGAATGCAGTTTCATTATAGGGCCAAAGCTAGTTTCTAAATCTTTATAATTAACCAACCCTAAATTAAACTCATTTAAGTTATTTAAATTAGAATTACTACTATAAATACCACTGTATGTTAATTCAGCAAATCTATCTGCTTCTTTAAAATCTTCTTTTGACACCGCTAAAACTCTTTCTCCTAAGTTTACAGCTTGACCATCTAATGCATCTAATATTTTATAACTTTCTACTCCGTTTCCAAAAGTGTAACAATTAAAAAACGGTAGCGTTACAATAGCGTCTTGCGTTGCAGTTTGAGCTTGGTCTCCATCACCATTACCACCCATGTGATAACCACCTATAACGTCATAAGATTCAGATGAATCATAAAATAAATTAGGATCAGCATCAGCAGGTTTTGTTTCCCAAACAATTAAATTATTAGCTCTAGTAACTACTATCTCAGCTTCCATAAACCAAGTTTTACTTCCGTTAGCACACGCAATTACACCACTTCTACAAGCTAAATATAATGGAGAAGCTGCGTCGCCTGGGATTGCTTGCCAAAACTGGAAACTAGGAGTCCATGGCGCCGGACATTGCACAGCTCCAGGACTAGTAGCGATTGTATTAATGAAAACAGGATTTTGTAATCTTCCATCCCCATCGTCAATAACATCCCCTGCTGCTGGGTTTATAAAATCTCCTTGAAACCAAGCGTGTAAATCATCATAATCTTGTGAAGCAACATAAGTGTTTTCCCATATATAATCTATACCAGGACAACCGCTTGCATCATGCCTTCCTATTCTCCATTTTATTTTTACACTAGACTGTGCTGGTATTGTATAGTTATCAGTAACACTATTAGAGTCAGTAGTAAAAGCTGGATACTGTAAATAAGGAGTACAATAAGATCTGTTAGTACCTGAAGCAGTTTTTTCACCCGCATCAACAACAGCGTTCGAGTCTAAATTAATACTAAAGTTTTGAGCTCTAATTTGCATATAAAGCCCTGCTAGCTGATTAGAATCAGTAGGTGCTTCACCTTCAACTTCTAAAAAATTTGATGATTCAGCGCTAACATCTAACACTTGACATGTAACCTCTCTATTTAAAGGCCCGCTTGCGTCAGTCTTAACAATTAATATATCACCTTTTTGTACTTTGTTTTGATTATCACCTTCTAGCTTAAAGTATATAACTCTTGTTGTTTGGCTCTGATAATAAAAACTAGAGTATATTGTCTCATATCCTCCTTCACTTGGTTTTAAAACAAACTTATATTTTGTAGCCCATGCAGGTGGATAATTCTCTACATTAACTTTTATTTTATTTTGATCAACAGAAGCAGAAGCTGGAACAAAAGTTGTATTAAACTCCGACACTAATACTGTAGAAGCCCTACCATAATCGTCCATATATACAATTCCTGTTTCATAATCTCTATTACTATGCAAAGATGATGTGTCTTGACTAGAAGTAAAAGTTCCCTGACCTCTTGTAAAATAAAAATATTCATACACATCAGTCGTGCCTGAATTATACTTCATAGCCAACACCTGTAAGGAAAATACATTTGATCCTACTGTAGATCCTATTCTAAAACCTTGTTGTGTTTGAGAATCTATACTACTGTTTGATTTAGTAAATACACAATTAGTAGGCACTATTGTAACAGTGTTAAATAAGTCTGTTAACGAATTACCTTGAGTCGATGTTGCTAGAGGTTGAAAATTAGTATTCAAAACCGTACCAATACGTTCAGCAAATTCTAGTGAATTTACCATTTCATACACTGAAGTATAATCTCTATTTACTGGAAATATTACAGATAATTCAAACGGAGTGTTTTCAAATGCTGAGTCATAACACGCATCACCGGTATCTCCATTTAATTGAGAATGTTGTATAAATACTGTAAAAGCTAATGAAGATCCTTTGACTAGTCTATTAGCAAAATCACTTAAATCAAAACTAATTTTAGAATTTTGTACAGTTGTGTTTGTGTTAGGATTTATAGTATATACAGCTCCTGTCGACATTGTTGCCTCTGGCAAGTCGTCAAATAATATATCGTTAGTAAATAATGATGTTGTAAAGTTAATAGGTATATCTTGTCCAGCTGCATTTATTATATCATACCCATCAGTATAGTTACCATAAATTAACCTATTACCTTGTATTGTTTGAGCTTGTGCAACTTTAGGAACATTATCATATAATCTTAATAACTCATCACTTCCTATTACAGTATATATTTTACTGTTTGTAAAAGTATATGTTTGTTTTGAATTATTAGCCCATCCATAGTCAGATTTCTTAAACCTTTCTATAACATAAATAGAATTACTATTACTTGGTTTAAATAATAAATCAACCTCAATAACTTTATCTGATCCAGTTTCAAACTGTACCTCAATAGAGTTATATATATTTTTCATTGAAGCATTATTAAAATTGTTTACATCAAAATCAAAAGGCCCTGGTTGAAAAGCTGCTGTAGAAAACAACGACGTTGCGCTATATTCATTGTTTACATACCTATATCTATAAGCAAAAGTTATGAATCTAGTTTCTAAATAATTTTCTTCTCCAGGAACGTTTAAAAACTCTACGCTTGGCGCAGGCAATGTGTCTAAAGAATCAAACCCTGGTGGTTTTAAAATAACACTAATGTCAGTTTCTTTAATACCATCATTTACCCCTGCCGGATCTGGATAGTTTTGAGTTACATTTATTTTTCTAGGAGGATTTTTGTCGTCTGTCCAAAAAAGTAAATCTTCTATTTTGTTTACTCCAGTAATTAAAAACTTAGGATCAAACTTTAATACTTGTTTACTAATAACATGATATGTTATAGCTTGTGATTGTACATTAAAAGAAACAATTAAATCTAACTTACCGCCTACAACAGGATTGTTTGCGTCATGAATAAACCAATATATAGTTTCTTTTGATCCATCTTGATAAGCTCCAATACATATTGCTGAATTAGATAAGTTTTGACCGCCATAAGCTAATGTAGTTAACTGCGTGTTACCTTTTGAATTTTCTACAGCACCTATCTCAGTGGTTTCTGTAGATCCTAATCTTACGTTAATTGCATTAACATATTGGCCTGGAGGAACAAGACGTTCATCAACGCTCTTATTCATTTTACCCGCAACAAAATTTGTATTTACTATCGGCATCTTACTTTAACCATTTATCCTGGCCTCTCAAACTCATTAAAAGGCGACCAGGGTGAATATTACTTAATCTAATTTTTGCATTTCTTAACAACGATGACTTATCTTTCCTTGCTCTATTTACAATATATTCTTGTACCCCTAATCTACCATTTAAAAGAGAATATTTTACATAAGCATATAAATATTCTTCAAACAATTTATTAACGCTGATGCTTCCGTCTTCACCATTCTCCATACCATCTGAAACATACTCTACAACAACTGAAGCTCCGTTACCTATAGAGCTAAAATTAATAACTCCTCTTTGTTTGTCTATACTAAACGTTGGATTTGCGTTAGCTGTTTCAGTGTTTAAACCAAATCTTGCTCCTATTCCAAAGTCAAAATACCAACAGCCATCTACATTCCATCCTGATTGATTGTTGTACGCACTACTTTCATTTAAATAAATAGTTTTAGCTCCGCTAGTAAAAGACATGTCTAGTTGTGAAAACTGTGGCTTTAATACATTACCATCTTGATCATATATAATCTTAGCATTATTGTCTTGTAAGTATGTTGATGCCCATCCTGTTTGTATGTTTTCTGTTAAAGGATATAATACGCCATTTAAATATTGTGATATTCTTACCCAGTTTACATAGTCAGAGGGTAATATAAATCTCAAGTTATCATCTAAATCCATTTGTAATACTTTCACTTCTTTCATGGCATCATAATTCAATTCTTGAATTCCTCTTTTAGCGTGAAATAAAACTTGGTATCTATTTAAATTATTAATTAATTCATGATTACCTTGATACATTAACATGAAATTATTTACAATATCATTTAATGAAACGTATTGGTATGATCCCCAATTTTTATCTTGAGGTATTGCTCCTGAATTTGCGTAATATGCGTAGTCATTTATATAAGCCATATCTTACGTTTGTATTTGGTTATTTTGTACTTCTTCTTGTTTACCAAACTGATAAACATCTCCTTCTCTAATCTCTATACCTATATACTGACATATTTTAGCTACAATACCAGGTTCGTCTGAAGAAGGTAATTCAAAGTCTTGATAATCTGCCTGATTAATGTCAAATAATGGCTCACCAGAACTAAGTGTTTGGTACGTCCATTTGGGCGATAAAGGGTATCTAATATATTCAGCAGTTACACTTCCATTGTTTGTTATTGTTGTAGGATAAACCGTGATCGTATTACCTAATT
>Ga0209199_1002233_pt1 | contig 21201 bp, 19 predicted proteins | sample COGITO_mtgs_1105_7_FD_184805 | JGI IMG/M metagenome (GOLD analysis project Ga0209199, IMG submission 184805) | Pelagic marine microbial communities from North Sea - COGITO_mtgs_110523 (SPAdes) (version 2) | ecosystem: Environmental > Aquatic > Marine > Epipelagic ...
CATATCAGCAGCTAAAGTTAATTGCCCAAACTCGGATTGAATTTGATAAATTTCTCCATCAAAAGAGATTAGCGTGCCGAAGACTGAAAATGAGTCATCGCGCAGCACCAGCTCAACGGGATCCGCGATCGCCGCGCCGATGCTTCCGAAAAAGCAGGTCACAGCGCATAGTCCTATGCTCAGAATACGATGCAAATGAGGTCCAACCCAGGCAACTTATGGATCATACTTTCCTGGGTTTCACCGATTCTATCAACAAAAGAATAGCTTCAGGGCTGATTTCTTTCACAGAATTCAGCGTGCATTTGGCTAGGCGAAGGCCACCTGTGCAATAGGACGCATCTGCTCTAGGTTTTTGATTGGTTTTCGAACGCTCGTTGCGGTGCCGGGAACATTGACCAAAGAGCCTATAGCTACCGAAAAAGGCCTCAATGGCATCCGCAGGAATGATCTGCCCGTTTTCAAGCTCTTTGGAGCTGCGAAGAATGGCGATGTAATCAAGTAACAGGCGCGCGATGTCGTGGCCCACTGGCGCCGGTTAGTTTCTTGAAATATTGGTTTCAGTCAGACAGGTGCCATCAAAGATCAGATTGCGCATATGAACATCGCCATATTGAACCGCAGACATAGTTTGTTGATTGGAATATTTGGTCGCGAGTTCTGACAGCCGTTCCACCCCGCGCAAAATAAGGGGCTTGGCGACAAATTTCAAATCTCGGGTTTGAATTACCTCACTCAGGTCGTGGTAGTAATTCACCGCATGTTTTGGTTGAAAATGCGGGTCTCCGAAATTTTGGTATCGATGATATGCACCCAACCACTCTCCAGTGTGTTGCAATAGTTCAAGTTGAATGGGGTTTTCGAGCCACATGAGGGGAGTCCATTAAAAATAAAAAATATCCTAGAGGAATCTAGGTGACAAGTTGGAGTAAAATTATACAAATTTTAGCGTGGCATTGACCAGTAAAGCTTGTGATCTTTAAGTTTATGAAGGATCGATGGGATCGATTGGGCCAAGTGGACCCCCGAATGTTAACTCTACCTGACGTGCAGCGGCCAAAAGCGCGGCCTCGCCCCTGGGTTTCCCGATAAGTTGCAGCCCCACTGGCAAGCCGCGCGGGCCGCGCCCTACCGGCACTGATATCGCAGGGAGGCCGGTGGTTGTGGCTAAAAAGGCAAAGCGCAACCAATCCATATAGTTGGTCAACTCCACACCACCCACGCGTTTCACCCACTCTTCAGAGGACACATGCGGCATGCAGCCCACCACCGGGCAAGCGAGGACATCGAATGTTTCAAACAGGCTCAGCATATTGTTAAACAGGGTAGAGCGGTTCAGATTGGCGTCGACAATATCCTCTAGGGTCAACGCCTGTCCAAAGGCCGTATTTTCAGCGAGCGTAGTTTTGAAATGTGCTTGGACCTCTGGCGTTAGGCGCCTTGCTGCTGTGGCCCACATAAGGCCGCGCAAAGTATGATAGCTGTGCTCAAGATGGGTGAGATCTGGGCAGGTCTCCTCGATGCGCGCGCCGTTTTTTTCAAGCTGTCGCATCACAGAGGCAAGATGCTGGGCCATTTCGGGATCGACCTGTCCAAAGCCTCCTAAATCGGAGGAAAAGGCGATCTTTAGCTTTCCTTCAGCACGAATGACGGCCTCCTGATAGGGAATTTCAGGTGCTGGATATGAGATGGCGATCTGTGAATCAAAACCTGACATTGCATCCAAAAACAATGCACAATCCCTAACGGAGCGAGCCATTGGACCTTGTACCCCCTCAATAATAAATGCCGTGTCCTGTCCTGGGCCGCCGGCAACTCCCGGACTGGGGCGCAGGCCCACAATGCCGCAATAGGCGGCTGGGGTGCGCAGGCTGCCACCGTGATCGGATCCATGGCTTAGCCAAATTTCTCCAGCGGCCAAAGAGGCTGCTGCGCCGCCGGACGAACCGCCTGGATTGAGCGCGGTATTCCAAGGGTTTCGGGTTTGTCCGAAGACATCGTTGAACGTATTGCCGCCTGCACCGAATTCAGGCGTGTTGGTTTTGCCTAAAATTACTGCTCCGCGCTGTTCCAACTGGTCCACCAAAGGATCACCTTTTTGCGGTATAAAATCTGCCAGCCCCTTGGTTCCAAAAGTTGTTCGGACATTGGAGACGGCGTTGAGGTCTTTGATTGTGATGGGCAAGCCTGCCAGCCAACCGGCCGCGGTGCTGTTTCGGTTTGATAGGTCCACAGCACGCGCCCGTGCTTCACAAAGGGTGGGTGTGGCATTGATCAACGGTCCGGTTTGGGCAATGCGCACCAAAGCCGCATCTATCAGTTCTGCCGTGGAAATTTCCCCAGTTTTCAGCAGGGCAACCACTTCGTGGGCTTCAAATCTGCAAAGTTCTGGCCCGGTGAACAATGGGTCTGATTTCATTATGCGCCCCTTTTATATCACGAATTAATGACTGCATCATAGGTGGGTATGGGTCAAGTCAAAGGGGTAAGGTGATCCATGGCCTGTTTTTGGCTCAGGAAAATCTTTCCTGTGAGCTGTGCGAGAAACTCCGTGCCCGTTAATTGGTCCGTGACCGGTCCTTTCACCTCTGATAGATGAAACAACACGCCCACATCCTCAAATCGTGTGTTCACTGCCTCTAAGGAGTTCAGTGCGCTCATATCAATGTCATTTATGGCAGTGCACATCAAAACCACATGACGCAATTGAGGTTGATGCGTGGCGTGCGCAAACAGGTAATCTTCTAAGTAGCGCGCATTGGCAAAATAGAGGCTTTCATCCACGCGGATTGTTAAAATGTGAGGTTGGGTGATGACATCATAGCGCAGAACATTTCGGTAGTGTTCTGAATTTGGCACTTGCCCTACTATTGCGATATGGGGTCGGGAGGACTTGTAAAGATGAATTAAAATTGAAACCAAGATTCCAGTGATTACCCCAGTTTCAACTCCCACAACCAGCGTTACAGCCACGGTGGCTGCAACGGCAGTGAAATCTGCTTTTGAATAACGCCAGGCTTTCCCCAAGATTTTAAAATCCACCAAAGAGAGCACAGCAACGATGATCGTTGCGGCTAAAGTGGCTTTGGGCAGAAAGAAGATGAGGGGTGTGAGAAATAGGGAGGCAAAGATCAGACCCACTGCTGTATAGGCTCCGGCCGCTGGTGTTTCGGCGCCGGCATCGTAATTGACGACAGATCTCGAAAAACCGCCCGTTACGGGAAAGCCAGAGGTTAGGGACGCACCAATATTGGCGGCGCCGAGGCCGATCAGCTCTTGGTCTGGAGCAATCCGTTCGCGTTTCTTTGCCGCTAGAGTTTGCGCCACGGAGATGGATTCCACAAAGCCAATGACAGAAATTAATATGGCTGACGTAAGAAGGTTGCTCCAGAGATCAAGTGAAAATTTTGGCAATGTGAGTGGCGGCAAACCCTGCGGCACCGCGCCGACTATGTTTACGCCCAAGCTTTGCAGGTCGAGCAGCCACACCAGTGCGATGGAGGCGACAATTGCGGCAACTGGTCCCATTTTTGCCATAATTTTGGCAATAGGCTCGGCCAGGCCCAGCATCACTAAGAGCGGCAGCAAACCTTTGCGTACCCAGAATAGAAAGGCTGTGGTAAGGCCGCCAATTAGCGCGGTGATCCAATTGATGTCCTGTCGATGTGTCCAAAGAGACTCTGCCAATTGCAACAAATTATGGCCCTCTGCCTCAATACCCAAAATGGCCTTTAGTTGGCTAGCAGCAATGATCAGGCCGGAGGCCGTGATAAAACCAGCGATGACGGGATGTGATAGGAAATTCACCATGAAACCTAAGCGAAACAACCCCATTGCGACCAAGAACACGCCTGACAAAAAGGCCAGGGCGATGGCGGCGAAGATATAGTCTTCACTGCCTGGTGCGGCGATGCGCGAGATAGAGGCTGCGGTCAGCAAGGACACGACTGCCACCGGACCCACAGCTAAAGATCGGCTCGTGCCGAATACTGCATAAAGTGTGATGGGCAAGATGGACGCGTAGAGGCCCATTTGCGGCGGTAGGCCCGCGAGCATGGCATAGGCCAAGGATTGCGGAATTAACATGATGGTCACAATCACCGCTGCGGTGAGATCATTGGTAAATGATTCGCGATTGTATGTTCTGCCCCATGTCAAAATTGGCAGATATTGGGTGAATATTGCTATGAGCTTCATGTCAGTGTTCCGGTCATGATGGACGGGTGGTTGGTGCATGTCGCGATTGATGCGCGCAACCGGGTTAAGTGTGAGAACGCTGCTCTACAGGGCGGCCGCGGAGAGTCTTGGGGTGAGTGCGGTCAGGTCATGACCAGCAGATTTTGCAGCCGAAAGTATATCATCCACGGGTTGTCCAATTTGGGCTTGATGCAAAGCCCAAAGGGCGGTTGCGCGCATGCCGCTGCGGCAATAGGCGAAAATGGGACCTGGGCTTTTTGTGACCATATCGGCAAATTTCGCGATTTGCGCGTTAGAGATTTGACCGGGAACGATGGGCAGATAAAGGGCCGCAAGTTCCAAGGAAGCGGCCTGTGTTTTCAGGGCCTCAAATACCGGTTGGCTGGGCCCTTCGCCATCAGGGCGCAGGCATATAACGGATTGGATGCCAGAGATTTGAAGATCTTCGACGTCATCAATTTCAATCTGGGGTCCAACATAGAACTGATCTGACAGATTTTTCATAGACATGGCTTGTCCTTTTGCCACGATTACTAATCGGGCAATTATGTTTCAAAAGTGAGGGGCGATTTTACAAAGAGTTGATTGGAACTTTCAGGCTCGGGCGCCCCTCGTGATCTGTAGGAACTTCGCCCGCCCGCATGTTGACTTGCAGGGCTGGAATGATTAACTTTGGCATTGCCAAGGTGGCGTCGCGCTCGGTGCGCATTTTCACAAAGGACTCGCGGGTTGCGTCACCGCCAACATGGATGTTGAAGGCGCGTTCTTCTGCCACGGTGGTTTCCCACTGAATGTCGCGCCCATTGGGCCCATAGTCATGACACATAAACAAGCGCGTTTCATCTGGCAGGCTTAACACTTTTTGGATGGAGTCATATAAGATTCCTGCATCACCGCCGGGGAAATCCGCGCGTGCCGAACCGCCATCAGGCATGAATAATGTGTCGCCTACGAAAGCTGCATCACCCATGACATGCACCATACATGCTGGGGTATGTCCGGGCGTGGCGATGACGCTGCCTTGCATTTGCCCCACTTGATAGCGGTCCCCATCTTCAAACAGCGCATCAAATTGTGATCCATCGCGTTGGAAAGCGGTTCCCTCATTGAAGATTTTGCCAAAGGTGTCCTGCACTTGAATGATTTTCTCACTGATCCCGATTTTGCCACCCAGGTTCTCTTGCAAATAGGGCGCAGCGGAAAGGTGATCGGCGTGCACATGGGTTTCAATGATCCACTGTAGCTCAAGACCACGATTTTCGATCGTTTTGATGATGTCATCGGCGCTTTCAAAGGTGATCCGGCCGGCTGCATAATCCATATTCATGATGGAATCGATCACGGCGCAGGCATTGCCGCTCGGCTCCTTTACAATATAGCTGATGGTGTTGGTTTGCACATCAAAGAAGGCCATAACTTCCGGCTGGTCCAGGGTACTCGGTTGTGTATCAGACATTGGATCACCTTTCTAGAAAACCTGTAATCGCAAAGTTTAAACGCGGCTGTCTCGCTGTTGAAGAACGTATTTGGATGCCGCCATCCCTGTCAACATTGTGGCGACAAAGATCAACGTGCCTTCAGCGGCAAGTGGTAGCGCAGTCATTGCTGGACCGGGGCAGAATCCGCCTAAACCCCAACCCACACCGAATATGGCAGCACCTGTAATTAAACGCGCGTCGAAATCTGTGCGGGTGGGCAGATGGAAGACATCGTTGAAAAACGGCTTACTCCGGCGTGTGACCAACCAAAATCCAGGCATGGTGACAGCAATTGCGCCGCCCATAACGAGGGCAAGGCTGGGATCCCATGTGCCGAAGAGGTCAAGGAAATTTTGGACCTTGGCTGGATTGGCCATGCCCGACAGTAATAGACCGAAGCCAAACAAAAGACCGGAAATAAGTGTAACAAGATTTTTTATGGCCCTAGCTCCCGAAAACGTGACGAAGCAACAAAACGGCGATAAAGCTGGTGCTCATGAAGGTTAATGTTGCAACAATTGAGCGGCCGGAGAGACGAGAAATGCCGCATACCCCGTGGCCACTTGTGCAGCCATTGCTCAAGACAGATCCAAAACCGACCAAAACGCCGGCCAGGGCTAAAAGCGGCAAGTTATTTGAAACAGTCTGCAACGGGGCTTGACCGTTGAATACGATCCAAATGGGCGCGGCGAGCAAGAGACCAATAATAAAGATCAGACTCTGTGGGAGTGATTGATCTTTAGTGGAGGGGGGCAGCATGCGTGATAGGATGCCGCTGATCCCAGCAATACGACCATGGGTCGCCATCAATAAAACAGCTGAAGTGCCAATAAGGCCGCCCCCTAAAAGTGATAGAAGTGGTGTGAACTCGGTTTCCATATTTGGCCTCATTGTAATGCCATATTTTATATTCTTATTTTTATATATAAACAATTGTTAATATACAAGCGTAATATTGCATCTCTATGCAAGATAGGCTCACACCAGTCGGCGCGGGGCGATAAGGCCTATATCCTTAGCCAATGAATTCGCTGGTCACCTGGCAAATTGCTCCCTATGTATTAAGCATGAACGTTTTTGTGTTTGTTATTTTGTTGGGCACATGTTTTGCCGCTGGCGCAACTGGGGCTTTGTTTCAACCTGGAAGCTGGTATCAGGTGCTTAACAAACCTGTCTGGACTCCGCCCAATTGGGCTTTTCCATTGGTATGGACAACCATCTATTTTTCCGTTTCTTTCGCGGGCGCTCGCGTGGCCAACATGGAGGGTAGCGCTCTTGCCTTAGCCTTTTGGGCTATGCAGGCGGGGTTCTCGACCCTATGGACACCGGTGTTTTTTGGGCTGCGGCGATTGCGTGGTGCGCTATTGGTGATGTTGCCGCTATGGCTATCGGTATTTGGAGCGACCCTAGCTATGTTTGAGCTGGACAGAGCCGCTGGCTTGGCATTTTTGCCCTATATAATCTGGGTCACCATAGCTGCTGCACTAAACTACCGGGTTGCACAGCTGAATCCCAAGGTTGCGCCCCGAGACCTGTCAGCGGATTAGCCTTGTGATAAATTTATGGCCACTCCTTGCACTTTGCGGCTCATTCTTATCGGTGGGGTTGGCACATGCAGCATGAGCCGATTTCGATTTATGTTATTGATGGTGATTCATGGGCTTTGGAAAGTCAAACAGCATTTTTGAGTGCAGCGGGCTATGCCACTTTTCCCTGCAACTCAGCTGAACAGTTTCTGAAACAGTTCGATATAGAACGAAAAGCCTGCGTGGTTATGGAGCTGCGGTTGCCTGGAATGTCTGGAAGTGAGCTGCAGGACTATCTAGCGTCCAACGGACTGGATATTCCCATTGTGATACTAACAGCTCATGGCGATGTACCCGTCGCGGTGAAAACTCTGCGTGCTGGCGCTGTAGATTTTATCGAAAAGCCGGCGCCTGACTCTCGATTATTGGAGGCCATCGGCACTGCTTCGGAGCTCATATTTTACAGAGAGCCAAATCGCCTTTCGCAGCAAATCATTGCACAGCGTTTACGCTCCTTAACGGATCGCGAGCGCGAGGTCTTGGAACATCTCCTAAAAGGTAAGCTTAACAAGGAGATCGCTGTGGACTTAAATGTGAGCCAGCGTACAATCGAAGCGCATCGCGCCCGCATACGCGAAAAGACCCGGGCACGCCGGGTTGTAGATTTGATCCGCATGTTCGGCTAAGGATTGATACTAAGTATAATTACGTACGTAATATCCCTAATTATGTCACACTGTGTTCTGTGGTCTAAAGATTTTGAAGATAGAAAATGGTTGGACCGGATATAGACAAAGTAAGTGAATATCTACTCAAGAAATGAAAGCTTTAGGATTTGGTTTTCAGCCAGAATTTTTAAGACAAATAAGATTATTTTGGAGGATAGGATCGAATTTTAACATGGAATCTGCTGTGCGGGAATATTGTTACAAAGATTAGTAGCCCCCCCATCGAATTGAAATGATCAGCCCTCTCGCCAAGGGAATTGTCATTTCGCAATTGGATGCAGTGTGAACACAGGTGTCCATGTGGGTAACGATAATAGGGGACACATGAATGTTGAAACAACAAGGCTCCGCTTCAGGAGTGCAGTCGACAGATGCCTTCGAATGGGAAGTGTATCACAACAACGAAACAAATATATTTGAACTCAGCAAAAAGCTGCCGGACAATCTGGTTGCTAGCCTAGCGCGAGAAGTGATTTTGCGCGTGGCGTCAAAGGCTGAGGCAGCGGAGCCAGTTGCGCGCCCGGTGTCGCAAGAGGAATTACTGGTATTCAGTACGGCGCTCGCATCCGACAGCCCCAAAAGTGCTGCACAGATTATTGCTGCGGAACGCGCAGCTGGTCGTCCGGCGGAAGATATATACGTCAATTTACTGGCACCAGCTGCGCGACAACTGGGCGATATGTGGACCAGCGATCACATCACATTCGCGCAAGTCACGGTTGGTTCAGGTCGCATTTTTGCGATTATGCGATCAATGCGGCACATGTTTGAGACCTCTGCCCTACCCGATGAGCCAGCGGTTATTTTCGCCTCTGTGCCGGGTGAGACTCACACGCTTGGGGTCCGTATTGCAGCAGATTTTTTCCGAAATGATGGGTGGAATATTTCACTATTGGTGGGCTTATCCCACGAGGATCTGCTTGCTGAGATCGCACAGATCTCCAGCCGCATGGTGGGTCTGTCTTTCAGTGGTGAACATTCGCTTGAGGCTCTTTCACATCTGATTGTCGCGCTTCACATCTGCGCGCCACATCTGTCAATTGTGATTTGTGGCCAAGACGCCGAAGAGTTTCGACCAATTTTGGAGCTCATGGGTGTCAATGGGATCGCCGTCACCATGGAAGAGGCAAAGGCGCATTTCACCCGCTTGTCAGAGGCTGAGACGTAAATTAATCTCTTACACTAAGTTGTATTTTCGTAACTTTACATAGAGTGATTGCCGTGACAGTCCGAGCATCTCGGCTGCGGCGACGCGGTTGTTTGAGGTCATGCCAATCGCAGTTTCGATACACATTTTTTCAACTACATCGGTACTGCGCGCAACAACATCTTTGAGGGACTGGCTGCCAATCAGCTCAACAACGGAATTAACCTCTGCTTCCGACATTTGACTGGCGGGTGTTGAGATCGCCTCGACGCGACGGGCATTGCGCATGACCAAAACGCAAATTGGCTCACGTTCAGTGCGAATTTGTGTGGTGGATATCTCAACAGGGCGCTCGTCCCCATGCTCGTTTAAAATCTTTGTCGAATAGAGCCGCATCTTACCATTGCGACGGGCGTTTTCCAAAATAACGTTAAGATCGACGGATCCACGGGCAAAGAATTCCGATATGCTGCGTCCACTAAGGGTTTGCGCATGAGTGACATTGGCCACGGACACAAAGGCTTCGTTCGCACTCAGTATCTGACCTGACATACTTACAAACACAATTGGGTCGACCCCTTTCTGGAAAAAACTGACCAAATGGGTTGCGAGTTGATCCACGGGTTCCAATGACGAATCCTCTGGCTCCATTTTACACAGCAACATTTGTGAAGTTGCGCCGCGAAACAGGGTGGGATTAAGACGGTAGGACCGGCCGCCGCGCGCAGATTTGGCCAAAATAGCAGTAATGGAGGCATCAGACGCGGCGGTCACCATTCGGTCGATCAGGCTCGTAAGACCTTCGTCTTCAAACTCCCCGGCGAAGGACACGTCCATCAACTCTTTGCGAGACCGTCCAAGCAGAACCTCAGCAGCGCCATTGCACGATGAGATCACGCCCGTTTCGAGTGTGATGAAAACGGTAGCAACGTCTGATGATTCCATCAAAACTTTGAGCCTGATTTCATACTCCCGACGAGCGTCATAGTCGTTTTCAAGAGCGATCTGTGCTTCCACCAGCTGTTGCTGCATTTCTGCGACGGGTCGCAAATCCGAACCCAAAAGCAATGTAGATCCGTCTGTTGCGGCCCAATGATAGGTATAGCGGGCGGGCAATTCGGTTTGCTGGTCGGTGGCGCGATGGTTCAACTCAACAGGGCGACTTTCTTTTTGGCCCTCTTTGAACTCCGCAATTCGGGCTTCGAACTTTGGCACAGATTCCTTGGTTAGGGTGTCTTGAAACCGCAAACCATCCCACGAGTTTAAATCCAATCTTGGCGTCAAAAAAGGGTTGGTCATGGTCTGGACGATCTCACCATCGCTGGAGATGACAAAAGCAAAATCACACAGTCGTGAAATTAAATCAGCTGTGGCTGTTTGATTCAAATTAGTAATAAGCCGCTCGGCCCATTCTATTTTACCATGTGACGTCATTTGCAAAAGTCCTTCGTTCGATTTGCATTTCTAGATGCACCCACGTGGCAATCGTACTGTCAAATATCTGGACTTTAACTTTCAAAAGCATTGAGCAACCGCGGCTTTCCAGTCGTTGGTTTCGTAATCTGTTCCCGTAACCGCATCAAGGTTAATTGGAGCGTTAAGAATGCCGCCTCCAAGAATAACCTTTGCCTTGCTCCAATTATATCTAACGTTTGATATAATTTCAGACAGTTTTTTGGCACTGTCGCTTGCTGACGCGGAAATAAATATGCCGTCGAATTGCTTACCTGCACCAATTTGATGAACGCGATCGGCAGTGACATCAATCTCCAGCTTAACACGAGCGCCAACACATCTTAGTGTCTTGCCTAGGATAATTGCACCTAATGTATGTTGTGTTCCTTCTGGAACAATAATTAAAAAACTCAATTTTTTACTTAGGTAATTCATGCCTTCCGGAAGCTCTCGTTCTGAAAGATCGTGCACAGCAATCTGCAGACGACTGGCGCCGAGCGTCATGGCAAAGAAAGACAAGTCATCGTCTTCCCAAGCGAGGCCTAATTGGCGGACGGCCGCGGGTATGATTTCTGAAAATAGGTTAAAGTCCGAAAAGCCCGCAGCTTGTAGCTCTTGAATGGCGAAGGAAACGGCTGTTTTTATCGGATTGAGAGAGGCATCGAACAAGCGCTGGGACGCTTGGCTTGTGCTAATTGTAGGAAACACTGGCGGGCACGCGTCCAGGCTGCCGGCTTGACTTAAACTACTCTTCAAAACCTTAATAGCAACCTGAGCCACCCGGTTGGCTTCATCTCCTATATTCACTAAGTTTGTGTGTTGGTGATGAGTCACAATGACCTTCCAAATACTGCCAGCAGGCCATGATGACCTCAGTTCTTATCAAAGATGACAGAGATGCTCGGGTATCGTGGCCCAAATGTCAATAATTTGTTACATCTTGCAGAAAAACATCCAAAGATCCCACATACTTTTGGAAAATTTAAAAGGATTAGACAAAATTTCTGACAATAAGTGTAAATCAAAGTTGACAGACTGCGCCGCGCCTGCCAAATTTTGACCAGCCTATTGGCGAATTGGAAAACCGTATGACAATGACCTCGTCACAAAATCTGCAATCGTCTGGCCTTTATACTCAGGACCAGCGCAGTCGGCGTGACACAACGGTTTGGACAACGGTTCAAGGCATTCTTGCGCCTTTGCAATTCCTGGTCTTTTTAATCTCACTCTTCTTGGTGATCAGTTACATGATCACCGGCCTGGGGTATGAGATTATGACCGTCTCAATCATCGCAAAAACCTTGCTGCTTTATATAATAATGATCACTGGTGCGATTTGGGAAAAAGTTGTTTTTGGACAATGGCTCTTTGCACCCGCATTCTTTTGGGAAGACGTGGTCAGTTTTGGCGTCATTGCGCTGCATAGCCTTTATATTTATGGATTAATTCAAGGGACCATCTCTGCTGATACTTTGGTATTGATCATCTTGGCTGCCTATGCCTCCTATGTGATCAATGCTGGGCAGTTCCTGTGGAAACTGCGCGTTGCGCGCCTCCAGATGGAGGGCGCCTCATGACCGAGCATATTCCTCCACTGTCCGCCACCGGATGTCGAACTGCTCCGGTGTTGAAGCAGCGTGGTCAGCGCGAAGTGTTTTGCGGCTTGACTGGGATCATTTGGCTGCATCGAAAGATCCAAGATGCCTTCTTTCTTGTTGTTGGATCGCGCACATGCGCGCATCTGTTGCAGTCGGCAGCTGGGGTCATGATTTTTGCTGAGCCACGATTCGGGACAGCGATTCTGGAAGAGGCAGATTTAGCGGGGCTAAAAGACGCACAAGCGGAGTTGGACCGCACGGTTAAAGAGCTTTTGGCCCGGCGCCCAGACATTCGGCAGCTCTTTCTTGTTGGGTCATGTCCTTCTGAGGTCATCAAGCTTGATCTTAACCGAGCCGCCGAGCGATTGACCCAGACCTATGCCCCGAAAGTTCGCGTATTGGAATATTCTGGCTCTGGTATCGAAACGACCTTTACCCAGGGGGAAGATGCCTGTCTGGCAGCCATGGTGCCCGTTTTGCCGAAAACAGATGCGCGGGAATTGATTGTTGTTGGCGCCTTGCCAGATGTGGTGGAAGACCAAATGGTGGCCCTTCTGACCGATCTTGGCATTGGCCCATTGCGTATTTTGCCGGCTCGGACAATCGAAGATGAAATTGCCGTGGGCCCCAATACGGTTTTTGCCCTGACTCAACCGTTCTTGGGCGACACCCATGCGGCGTTAATCCGCCGAGGTGCCCGCCATATAGCGGCCCCATTCCCCTTTGGGGAAGAGGGCACCACAGACTGGTTGTCGGCCATTGCTGAAGAGTTCAATATCTCCCGCGAGGTCTTTGATCGCGTGACTGAGGCGCCCCGCCGCCGGGCTCGGCACGCAATTCGCCAGGCCGCCGCACCGCTCAATGACAAATCCGTGTTCTTCTTTCCCGATAGTCAATTGGAAATTCCCCTGGCGCGTTTCTTGAGCCGGGAATGTGGAATGACCGCGCTGGAAGTTGGCTCGCCCTACATTCACGACGCCTTGCATGGACCGGATTTGGATCTATTGCCCGGAGGTCCTCAAATTTCTGAAGGCCAAGATGTTGATCTGCAGCTGGATCGCTGCCGCGCGGCGCATCCGGATTTGACCGTCTGTGGCTTGGGTTTGGCCAATCCGCTTGAAGCGGAAGGGTTCGCCACCAAATGGGCAATTGAGTTGGTTTTCACGCCCGTGCATTTCTACGAGCAAGCCGGTGATCTTGCCGCTCTGTTCGCCCGACCTCTGCGCCGCAAATCAATTTTGAAGGTGGCCGCAGAATGAAACTCACTGTTTGGACATATGAAGGCCCGCCTCATGTTGGTGCGATGCGTGTCGCCACTGGCATGAAAAAGCTACACTATGTTCTGCACGCGCCTCAGGGCGATACCTATGCCGACCTATTGTTCACGATGATCGAGCGCCGCGATCACCGGCCGCCGGTGACCTATACCACATTTCAGGCGCGGGACTTAGGCGCAGATACGGCGGGCCTGTTCAAACAAGCCTGCCAAGATGCATATGACCGGTTTCAACCAGAGGCCATTATCGTGGGAGCGTCTTGCACGGCTGAACTGATTCAAGACGATCCTGGCGGTCTGGCAGAAACCATGGGACTTTCCGTTCCCGTCATCCCGCTTGAATTGCCGAGTTATCAACGCAAAGAGAACTTTGGCGCGGACGAGACTTTTTTCCAATTGGTCAAACATTTGGCAAAGCCACAAGCCAAAACAGAGCGTGTCAGCTGCAATATTATTGGCCCTACCGCCTTGGGTTTTCGGCATCGGGATGATGTGGCTGAGATAACAAATCTTTTGTTCGAGCTTGGTATTGAGGTGAATATTACCGCACCGATGGGCGCGACACCCAGCGATATTGCGCAGATGGGAAAGGCGCATTTCAATGTGCTACTGTATCCGGAAACCGGTGAGACTGCGGCGCGTTATTGCGAAAAAGAATTTGATCAGCCCTACACGAAAACCGTGCCTATCGGGGCCGGTGCGACGCATGATTTCATTGCTGAAATCCGTGCTCTCAGCGGAAGTACTGCTCTGCTTGACTGTCAAGGCTTGCGGCAGACTTGGTGGTCGCGCTCGGTGGATAGCACCTATTTGACAGGCAAGAGGGTTTTCATTTTTGGCGATGGTACCCATGTCAAAGCCGCCGCGCGGATTGCGCGGGATGAGATGGGTTTCGAGGTCGCGGGGCTGGGATGCTATAACCGTGAATATGCACGCGATATTCGGACAATCTCAAAAGAGTTTGGGGTCGAAGCCCTGATCACGGATGACTATTTGTTGGTCGAAAAAACCATCGAAGCGCTACAGCCAGAAATGATTTTAGGCACGCAAATGGAGCGCCATATTGGAAAAAGGCTGGGTATTCCTTGCGCAGTTATTTCTGCCCCGGTCCACGTGCAAGATTTTCCTGCGCGCTATTCGCCGCAAATGGGGTTTGAGGGGGCAAATGTAATCTTTGACACTTGGATTCATCCACTGGTGATGGGTCTTGAAGAGCATTTGCTGCATATGTTTCGTGAAGACTTTGAATTCAACGATGCTGCGGGTCCCAGCCATCATGGTGGGCACCAACCCTCAGGTATCGCATCGAACCTAGTGCGTAAGGCAGCGATGGAAGAGCAATCTTCTGTTCTAAGCGCCGGCGGCGACGTGGCGATCTGGTTGGCGGAAGCAGAAAAAGAATTGAAAAAAATACCTTTTTTCGTACGAGGAAAGGCCCGCCGCAACACCGAGACTTACGCAACCTCGCAAGGGTTGTCGGAAATTTCTGTTGATACCCTGTATGAAGCAAAGGCCTTTTATGCGCGATGAGCTGACATATCCTTCGTATAATGTCGTGTTGATGACATTGGACCGCCACGCGGCCGGTCCTGCAGCGCGGGCTTTGCCCAAGCTGGCGGCGGATTTTCCAGGCTTGCAGCTCAAAATACATGCCGCCGCGGAATGGGCCAAAGATCCAGCGGCCTTGGCCAGCGCCAAAGCTGATATCGAGACGGCGCATTTGATTGTGTCATCCGTGCTGTTTCTCGAAGATCATGTGCAGGCTATCTTGCACGATCTAAAAGCGCGGCGTGCCGACTGTGATGCTTTGGTAGGTATAATTGCCGATCAGGAAATTGTGCAGCTGACCAAAATGGGCGATCTGGACATGATGCGGCCCGCCTCTGGCGTCATGGGGTTTTTGAAGAAGCTGAAACCGGCGAAAAAATCTACCAGTACAGGCGAAGGCCAGGCAAAGATGCTGCGCCGTATTCCCAAAATTTTGAAGCTCATTCCTGGTAAGAGTCAGGATCTGCGGGCGTGGTTCTTGACCATGCAATATTGGCTCGGCGGATCTGATGATAATATTGAAAGCCTCGTGCGCTTTTTGATTTCGCGCTACGCATCTCGGCCGGAATGGCGTGGTGTTGCGGTTCCAGCTCCTGTTGAATACCCTGAAGTGGGTCTTTATCATCCAGACCTGCCTGGCCACCATATCACCACAGACATCGCTGATCTGCCACAAGTGGGTACAGGCCCAACCATAGGGCTAGCCATGTTGCGCAGTTACATTTTGGCCGGTGATACAGCGCATTTTGACCATGTCATTCGGCGTTTTGAAGCGGCGGGAATGCGGGTCATACCGGCTTTTGCTGGTGGGCTCGACAGTCGGCCAGCAATCGAAGCCTATCACATGGGCAAGATCGACGCGTTGGTCTCTTTGACCGGCTTTTCTTTGGTTGGTGGGCCCGCCTATAATGACAGCGAAGCAGCGGTTGAAGTCCTTAGTGGGCTCGACGTTCCCTACATTGCGGCGCAACCTTTGGAATTTCAAACCCTGTCGCAATGGGCCAATGGTGGCCAGGGCTTGAGCCCGATTGAGGCGACAATTCTTGTGGCTTTGCCCGAAATTGATGGGGCGACAAACCCTACTGTGTTTGCAGGTCGGCACGGGCCGGATGGCTGTAACGGATGCGCTTATGCATGCACCGCTGCGGGTACTGTAAAAGCCATGGCACCTTGCCCAGAGCGCATTGATGCTCTGGTGGCAAAAACTCAAAATCTTGCAGTTTTGCGGCGCAAAGAAAATTCGGATAAAAATGTTGGGATCGTGCTTTTCGGCTTTCCGCCAAATGCGGGCGCGATTGGTACAGCAGCCTATCTGTCAGTCTTTGAAAGTTTACATAATACTTTGCAGAAAATGGCTGAAGATGGCTACGATGTGACCCCACCCGGAACTGTTGATGAGCTGCGCAAGGTTATTTTGCAGGGGAATGCATCGATCTATGGGCAGGAGGCCAACGTCGCGGCGAAGGTCTCTGCCGATTACATCGTGACGCATACGCCTTGGTTAAACGAGATCGAAGAAATTTGGGGTCCTGCGCCAGGGCGCATTCAGTCCAATGGCAGCGATCTTTTTATTCTCGGTGCTCAGTTTGGAAAAGTTTTTGTTGGCGTACAGCCAACCTTTGGTTATGAGGGCGATCCTATGCGCCTTCTCTTTGAGGGCGGGTTTGCGCCTACTCATGCGTTCAGTGCGTTTTATCAATTCATGAAGCATCAGTATAAAGCTGATGTGTTATTGCATTTTGGCATGCACGGGGCGTTGGAATTTATGCCGGGCAAGCAAAACGGGTGTGGCGGCAAGGATTGGCCAGATCGGTTGATTGGCAATATGCCGAATATTTATCTTTACGCGGCCAATAATCCGTCAGAGGCAACTTTGGCGAAGCGCCGCAGCAATGCCATTACCATAACCCATCTTACTCCGCCGTTGCAGGCTTCCGGTCTTTATCGCGGTCTTGCCGATTTAAAAGACAGTCTCAGTAAGTGGCGGGCTTTACCGCCGGGCGATACAGCTGCCAAGCCTTTAGAGGCGTTGATTGCGGCTCAGGCCGAGATTGTTCACTTGGATGGCACAGATTTGAACCGGCTTTGGATCTCCCTTTTGGAAACAGAAGATGCTTTGATTCCCGATGGCTTGCATATCATTGGTCAAAAATTGCTCGAGCATAAAGTTGAAGCTCTGTTGGATTTGATGAACTTTGACACTCCACAAGCGCGCCAGATCGCCAGAGCGCATTTGCAAGGCGGCGAAGAGCTGGATGGATTGATGCGGGGTTTAAATGGCCAGTTCATCAAGCCAGTTCCTGGCGGAGATGTCATCCGTGCGCCGGATATCCTGCCGACGGGTCGGAATATTCACGCCTTTGATCCCTTCCGAATGCCAACAGCTTTTGCCATGCAAGACGGCGCGCAGCAGGCGGAAGAGTTGCTGCGAACTCATGAGGGGTTGCCCAAGACCGTTGCACTGGTGCTCTGGGGGTCTGACAATATTAAATCTAACGGTGGGCCAATCGCACAGGCGTTGTCCCTGATGGGCGCCAAGCCGCGTTTTGATGCAAACGGCCGTCTTTGTGGCGCCGATCTGATCTCGCTTGAGCAGCTGGGACGGGCGCGGATTGATGTGGTAATTACCCTTTCGGGTATCTTCCGGGATCTTTTGCCGCTGCAAACTAAAATGCTGGCTGATGCCGCCTTGCAATGTGCGATGGCTGATGAGCCCTTAGAGATGAATCCCATTCGCGCCCATGCTCTAGAGTTTGCGCAGGTACAAAACTGCAGCCTGGAAATAGCAGCGCTGCGGGTCTTTTCTAATTCTGAAGGCGCCTATGGCTCAAACGTGAACCAATTGGTCGACAGCTCCGCTTTTAAAGATGACAGCGATTTTGCAGATGCCTATCAGGCGCGTAAAAGTTTTGCCTATGGCAAAGATGGCGAAGCGAGTCAGCAATCGCAATTACTGCAAGATACATTAAAGAATGTGGAACTTGCCTACCAGAACCTTGAATCTGTTGAGCTTGGGGTCACCACGGTGGATCATTATTTTGATACACTTGGCGGTATTGCGGCGGCTGTTAAACGAGCCAAGGGCGGGGTGGAAACGCCAGTGTATATCGGAGATCAAACCCGCGGTGGCGCGCAGGTACGGACCCTGCGTGAACAGGTTGCGTTGGAAACCCGCGCCCGCAGTTTAAACCCAAAATTTTATGAACCGCTCTTGCAGCACGGTCATGAAGGCGTGCGTGCTATTGAGGCGCATATCACCAATACCGTCGGTTGGTCTGCGACGACGGGGAAGGTGGATGAATGGGTGTATCAGGAGCTATCTGAAACATTTGTTTTGGATGAAGACATGCGTAAACGCCTGTCTGCCTTGAACCCACAAGCCTCCATGCGCATGGCAAATCGCCTGCTAGAGGCGTCAGATCGTGCCTATTGGAAGCCAGACGAAACTACCTTGGCCGCGCTGCAAAGTGCCGCGGATGCCATTGAAGATCAACTTGAGGGCATTGCAGCCGAATGACCCAGAACGCAGTTATAGGAAGGGACTACAGACATGAGCCCACTTGATAGAAATATTCCCAATTTGACCGGTGACGGCGAAGGATCGGTGCAGGTGCATCAGGACGAAACCGCGAAAATTGATGGTGCAAAAGTATTCAGCGTTTACGGTAAGGGTGGCATTGGCAAGTCAACCACCTCGTCAAACCTCTCCGCGGCCTTTTCTAAGATGGGAAAGCGCGTGCTGCAAATTGGTTGTGATCCCAAGCATGACAGCACCTTTACTTTGACTGGCACGCTGCAACCCACGGTAATTGATATTCTCAAAAGCGTGGATTTTCACTCCGAAGAACTGCGCCCAGAAGACTATGTTGCAACCGGATATAATGGTGTGAAATGCGTAGAAGCTGGCGGGCCACCCGCGGGAACTGGGTGCGGCGGCTATGTGGTTGGGCAAACGGTGAAGCTGCTTAAGCAACATCATATGCTTGAAGACACGGATGTTGTGATTTTCGATGTCCTCGGGGATGTCGTTTGCGGCGGGTTTGCGGCGCCATTGCAGCATGCCGATCGAGCTTTGATTGTCACCGCCAATGATTTCGACAGCATCTATGCGATGAACCGGATCATTGCTGCGGTTCAGGCAAAATCTGCCAATTACAAAGTACGGCTTGCCGGCTGTGTCGCCAATCGGTCGAAAGATACGGATGAGGTGGACAGGTATTGCAAGACTGTGGGGTTCAATCGAATTGCCCATATGCCAGATCTCGATGCGATCCGTCGGTCTCGGCTAAAAAAGAAGACCCTTTTTGAAATGCCCGACGATGAAGAAATCGTGCAGGTCCGCAAAGAATATTTGCGTCTGGCCGAAACGCTTTGGAACGGTACGCTGCCACTTGCACCGGCGCCATTGCCTGATCGTGAAATCTTTGAGCTGTTGGGATTTGATTGATGACCTACGAATCGACCCGCAACACGGTTGAAACCTACTTTGATCGCACGGCTACAAAGACCTGGGAGAGGTTGACCTCAGACGCGCCTGTGTCGGGTATTCGTGCTACTGTACGCACGGGCCGCAACCGGATGCGGCAGCTCTTGCTGTCACAATTACCTGCGGATTTGCGTGGAGCGCGTGTGTTAGATGCGGGCTGCGGCACAGGGGCTTTGGCCTTTCAATTGGCCCAGGCTGGCGCAGATGTTGTGGCGGTGGATATCTCGCCGAAGCTCATCACGATAGCCAAGCAGCGCCAACCCGCCCAAGTAAGCGGCTCGCTCAGGCTGATGGCTGGAGATATGTTTGATCCTGGTCTGGGGCATTTCGATCATATTGTGGCAATGGACAGTTTGATCTATTATTCGGCTGAAGATATCGGCAAGACCCTGGATAGAGTGAGTAGCCGTATATTGACAAATATGGTCTTTACGGTTGCGCCGCGCACGCCGCTTCTTATGGCCATGTGGCGTATTGGTAAATTATTTCCTCGCAGCGATCGCTCACCCATGATGGTGCCGCATCAAGCTGCACAGATTGCCAAGTCTACCGTAGGTAAGATCAGTGACATTGATCGGGTAGTGTCTGGATTTTACATCAGCCAAGCCTTGGAATTCCGCCCATGATTCCAAAGAACGCTGTCAAAACCATGACCTTAAGGATGTTGCCTTTCGCCGATGCGGCCAGTGATGAGCTGCCGCTCGGGCAATTGTTGCGTCTATCCTTGTTTCAAATTTCTGTGGGTATGGCAGCGGTGATGTTGCTTGGCACTCTAAACCGGGTGATGATTGTTGAGCTGTCGGTGCCGGCCTTTATCGTAGCTACGATGATCGCAATTCCTGTGCTGATCGCACCTTTTCGTGCGCTTCTCGGGTTTAAGTCTGACAATTACCGCTCCGCTATTGGTTGGAAACGAGTGCCCTATTTGTGGTTTGGCAGCCTCTGGCAGTTTGGTGGCTTGGCGATCATGCCGATGGCCCTTCTGGTTTTGGCTGGAGACTCAGCAATTGATGCGGGACTGTTTGGCGAGATTGCCGCTGCGCTGGCCTTTCTTTTGACCGGGCTTGGAATGCATATGACTCAAACCGCAGGACTGGCTTTGGCTGCTGATCGAGCAACAGAACAGACCCGTGCAAAAGTCGTTTCAATGCTCTACGTTATGTATCTTGTGGGAATGGGGATTTCAGCCGTTATCATTGGTACGTTGCTGCGTGATTACTCCTCGTTACTTTTGGTTCAAGTGGTGCAGGGCGCAGCGGTGTTCACCATGATTTTGAATGTTATTGCTCTTTGGAAGCAGGAAAAAATGGCACCGATGAGCCAGGCGGCACGCCAAGCACCGAAGGCCAGTTTTCATACCGCTTGGGTGGACTTTACCGGTCAAGCGACGGTGCGTCGGTTAATATTCACAATTTTTGCCGGTACGGTTGCCTTTAATATGCAAGATGTGCTGCTCGAACCCTATGGCGGCGAAATTCTTGGCCTTTCAGTTTCAGCGACAACGCAGCTTACAGCCATGTGGTCCTTGGGCGCTTTGATCGGTTTAGGCCTTTCGGCGCGCTGGCTGTCGCGGTCGATTGATCCCATTCGTATTGCGGGCCGGGGGGTTGTCGTTGGCATCTTCGCTTTTGCGGCAGTTCTTTTATCCTCCGTTTTTGGCTCGCCATTTTTGTTTTTCTCAGGTGCCTTTTTGATTGGGCTGGGTGGTGGTACTTTTGCAGTGGCGACCTTGACTGCAGCCATGACCATTAATGTGCCTGGA
>Ga0209199_1002240_pt1 | contig 21165 bp, 36 predicted proteins | sample COGITO_mtgs_1105_7_FD_184805 | JGI IMG/M metagenome (GOLD analysis project Ga0209199, IMG submission 184805) | Pelagic marine microbial communities from North Sea - COGITO_mtgs_110523 (SPAdes) (version 2) | ecosystem: Environmental > Aquatic > Marine > Epipelagic ...
ATAAAGTCACACCACTCGACATCCAGCACTTCCATCTGCATGTAAACCTGCATCAGGTACATGCTTCGCTTGGGTGAGAAGATAGAGTAGGGGGTCTTCGTGTACTGCGGGAAAGGGCATTTAATTTCGACACAGCCATCGATTCCGATGAGACCATCGGGACTTGCCGCGATAAAGTCATGCTCTCGGTGAACAACTAAGCCAGTCTCTTCGACCGTGTAGCCTTGCAGATCCTCTAAGAAGATTCGGGCATGGTCTTCCATAAACTGTCCGTGCGCGACAGCCGGAACCATCTTGAACTCAGACTCAGCGCCAGATAAAGCTCTTACCTCTTGGCGAACCAAATCGGCAGGCTTCATGTACGGATGCTTACCTTCTAGCGCGGCACATACAGATGCCTTGATCTTGCCAGCGCGCATACGGTGCCACTCTGGTGACCCTTGAATAGCTAGGCTCATTTGCTAGCCCTCCATCCACGCTGCTCACATAACCTAGCCCAGTAGACGCCGTCATCCGTTAGACCACGGTTGGCTAGTTGGACCTTAAGCTTGTCGTATTTCTTCGTGGCTTCGGACAGCGTCTTAGCTTCATCAAACTTGCAGAGCTTCCAGACTTCTTTGACCTTGATAGCCTCTGCTGCTTCATCTGTTTCTAAAGATATACTTTGTTCAGTTTCAGAAACATTAGCCTCTTCAATCTCTTTGATTTGAGACGAAAGCCACATGGTGTAGCCAAGACCAAACTCGCCCATAGCCTTAACCCGACACCGCTGTTTAGCAGTATTGATATCAGTTGCTGAAGGGGAGTTGATAGCCTTGCCTGACCTGTGGACAGGTAGATAAGTGATGTTGGTCTGCCCGCCGATAGTCATTCGGCAACGTACTTCGGCAGAGCCATCATCAAAATAGTGGCATTCGCGACCGGTAGGGTCTTCGGTAAATTCCCAGTTATATTCAGGGAATGTGTTCATCATGATTTCGTGCGCTTTCATCCAAGGCAGATAAGTCAGGACTTGATCCCCAACAACCTCGGTCTCGGTGCAGAATGGTGCTACGTCTATATCAGATAGTGTCGCCCAGATGTGGGCGCAAGTAAGCGTATCCATGTAATGTCTCCGTTAGTTCAAGAGACATACTACACAACCTTTAAATTTATATCAACACTATCAGATTATTATTAACTACTTAATACAGGTTTATTAATACTAATGCTATTTAAGTATTTTAAATATGGGGCGGCAGTGCGTGGTTTTCCAAAGATTTCCGTAAGGTCTTTGTTATTTTCAATAAGTTTGTATATTTCTTCACATGATATGCGCGGTAGAGGTGCAGACATTTAATTTTATCCTTCTGATTTGTAAGCCGATATCCGTATCAGCTAAAGTTAAATTGTACGTATAGGTTATTAAGGAAAAGTTAAGATGTTTTTAAGATTGACACGATCTCATCAATGTTGGCTCGTTTATTCTCATCAAGATAGGCGCTGCATAGGTGTGCAAACTGTGCTGGAGTCAGCGTGAAATTAGACTTCTCCTCGAAATCCTTAACGTAAACGATAGCTTCTAATAAGATGTTAATGTCCTTACTTTCATCTCTAGTCTTTAGATCGACCCATAGGTATAGGTCTATTTTATAAAGGTCGCAGAGCTGTACGATACGCTCCCCATCACTTGGCAGGCTACCTCGTATCCAAGCTTGAGCCGATGCAGGACTGCACCCAGTTGCTTTAACGATACTAGCCCCCCGCCCCCACTCAGGGACTCCGGCAGCGTCCAATGCAGCGCCGAATATTGCAGCTCTCTGTGTCTTTTTATTGTCATCCATGAAGTCCTCCTTTTTTTTGGATTGTCCATATAAAAACGCAAATAACAAGAGCGTGGTCATTTTTTGTTTGCTTATTAACTACTGTCAGATTATTATCTCTGCTCGATTGAAATTAAAAACTACATGGAGCTGTCATATCAATGATCTTTCGTCCTGCAAATTTAAAGCAAGACCATTACACACGCATACCAAACCTACTTCTTCGTGGCGGCACTAGCGCTAGCGAGTTTAGAGCCGATGGCATTTCTCCCGAAAGTCTTGGTGTTCTGGTATATCTTCTTAGCCATGTCGATGACTGGCAAATAACTAACAACCAACTCTGCACTGTCTTCGGTGTGGGTAACGTCAAGATGTCTCGCATTACTGAAGAGCTTGATGGTGCCGGTTATATTCGCAGGCAGATGGTCCGCAACGAAAGCGGTCAAGTTGTTCGGTGGGACTGGCTGGTAACTGATGTTAAGGGTGTGTTTCCACCAGATCATCAAAACCCAGATCAAGCTAACCCAGATCAAGCTAATCCAGATCAAGCTAATCAGACCCAAAGAACAAACATCTCTACTAACGAAGATAAGAAAGAACAAACATGCTGGCGTTCTTCAATCCTCAACGGTTCACCTGAAGGTATTGCTAACAAGCCTTGGGCTAAGTGGTGGGAGTACAAATTAGAAAAGCGTAAGGGCAGAAAGCCTGCTGCGAAAATGATTACCTCCCAGACTGAAGACTTCAAAGTAATGAAGCGCCAAGGGTTCGATGTCTCAGGTGTTGTGGACTACGCAATAAGCCGAGGCTGGGAAAGAATCGGCAACCCTGACTGGGCGGCATTGAAGTGCTTCAAGGGTCACGACAGAAAGAATGATCTGTTGGGGGCTGTCAAATGATGGACATCAAAGAGCTGGCTCATCACCTAGCACCTCACGCCGCAGGCATTTGCAACGAACTGTATCCCGACGGTCGGGTTGAGTCTGGTTGCTACAAGATTGGGTCGATTCAAGGAGAGAAGGGCAGGAGTATGTCTGTCTATCTTAACGGCGATCAGTGCGGCAAGTGGATGGACTTTAGTACAGGCGAGGGTGGAGACCTTCTGGATCTCATCATGTACTCGCAAGGTATGTCCTTGGTTGACGCTATGGACTGGGCGAAGAAACGCTACGGAATACGAGACAATACCCCTGCCAAAAAAGTTGCTCCGGCGGAAAAAAGAAACTACACCCAGCCTACTCCACCCCCGAAGAACGAACACGAACACCTGCATGAATACATGGAGAAGCGAGGATTCAAAGACGTAGGGGAGGTGTGTTTCCGATACAAGATATATGAGACCGATGCTAGGGGTGGGCAGGATGTTGTGTTCCCGTTCTTCGATACTCAAGGCAAAGAGACATTCCTTAAGACCAAGCCGATCAACCATGACGGCAACCCATCTACCCAGAAAGACCTGAAACCAATCTTGTTTGGGTGGCAGGCAGTTCCTGATACCGCCAGAAAGATATGGATTACAGAGGGTGAGTGGGATGCCATTGCATGCGGCGAACTGGGGTTCCCAGCCTTATCAGTTCCGATGGGCGGAGGAAAAGGCGCTAAACAAACCAAGTGGATCGCCCACGAATACGACAATCTGGCGCGCTTTGAAGAGATTCTTATAGCTACAGACATGGATGAACAGGGTGAGCTAGCCGCCGCAGAAATTATGCAGCGACTGGGCGACCGTTGTTACAGGGTAAACCTTCCAACCAAAGACATTAACGAGTTGCTCCAGAAGAACGGTTATGAGCAGGCGCGATGGATGCTGGAGTGTGCCTATCAGGAGGCTCGGTGGAAAGACCCTGAGACCTTGCGTTCTGTTCTGGATTTCGAGGCAGACATCGATGACTTCTTTGAGAATCAGAGTGACGATACTCAGGGGTTTGGGTCTGGCTGGGAGAAACTAGACGAAGAGGACATTAAGTTTAGACCTAACGAACTCTGGGGTGTCTGCGGTATCAACGGTCACGGCAAGTCGATGTGGCTAAACCAACTGGCACTCAACGCGGTACAGCAGGACCAGAAGGTTTTGATTGCCTCTATGGAGATGACGCCGAAGGCAACAATGGGGCGAATGGTCAGGCAGGCAGCTGGCAGTGCTGCCCCGCCACAGCCTTACCGCAAGAAACTTTTGGAGTGGATGTGCCCGAACCTATGGTTGTTCGTTGACAAGCTTACCCCCAAGCCTGAAGACCTGATGTCCTGCTTTGAATATGCATACCGACGTTACGGCATCAATACCTTCATTGTCGATTCGCTTACCAACATGGTTAGGCAGGATGACTACGAGGGTCAGCAAAAGTTCATTGAGAAGCTGGTCAATTTCAAACTGTCATTCCCTGTAACGATCTTCATCGTGACCCACGTCAGGAAGGGCGAGTCAGAGTATGCAGCGCCCAACAAGTATGACGTTAAGGGTTCTGGATCGATTACCGATTTGGCTGATGGATTCCTCTCAGTGTGGAAGAACAAAAGAAAGACCGAGCAGCTTGAGCAGGCTGAGATGCTGGGTGAAGAGCCGGACGAGCAGTACACCAAGCAGTGGGATATGTATCTAGAGGTACTAAAGAACCGGAACGGTCAGTACGAAGGAAAAGTTGGTTTCGAGTTTGACAGCCAGTGCTGTCAGTACCGAGACCGAAAGAAGGGCAAGCCACGTTATTACATTAATTATTCAAAGGAGAGTTAAAGATGGATCAAGAAGATTTTGCAATGAAGATACGGCGAGCAGGAGATCTTGTCGGCAAGGCTGAGTTCGCCGTGCTTCAGGCTGAAGCAGAGGAAAAGAAAATCATCGCGCAGGTAATGGTTATAGCTGAGGCAAGAGGTGCTAAGACTAACGCCCACCAGCTGCGCTCGGCAGATGAGGACAATAATGTCTTCGAGGCTCGGCTAGCAAAGGGTCGGGCTAGGGGGCATCTGGCGGCAGCAAAGGCTGAGGCGCTCGCGGCTGAGGTGGAATTTAAAATATGGCAGTCGAGGCTGGCTAGCGAGAGAGCTGAGCGGAGAGTTTACGGAACATGAAGGGACGTGGCGCGAACGCAGTTGATAAGAAGTGGATGGACAACATTACGCAGCTTGGTTGTTGCGTATGCCATCGTCAGTTCAATGTTTTCACGCCAGCTGAGGTGCATCACATAGACGGTAAGACGAAAGAGGGGGCGCACTTAAAGTCTATACCCCTTTGCTACAAGCACCATCGTGGTGGTGAAGACAATGCGAGTTACACAAGTCGCCACCCATTCAAACGGAGATTTGAGGAAAGGTATGGCACCCAGCTGTTCCTCCTCGAGTGGACGCAAAACAAATTAATGGAGAAGCAAGATGAATAAACTGAATGAAACAACACCCGCAATGTGGGATGCAGTAAACAAGCCAGCTCATTATCAAAAAGCAGCAGGCGGCATTGAATGCATTGAAGCAATCAAGGCGTCCATGAATGACGAGCAGTACAAGGGATACTTGAAGGGCAATGTTCAGAAGTACGTCTGGCGCTACGAAAATCATCCTAATGGTAAAGTTCAGAGCCTAGAGAAAGCGCAGGTATACCTTAAGTGGCTACTTCAGCTGGAGCTAATTGAGGCAGATCGTTGATCAACGGTCGAGCTAAGGGTCATGCGTTCGAGCGTGAGCTTATCAAGATGTTTCAAGATGAGTTCGGCGACTGCGCCAATCACCTAAAGCGAAACCTCGACCAGTATCAGACCGCTGGCAAAGCTGACATTGAGTTTCACAACCTGATGATTGAAGCCAAGCGATACGCCAGTGGTCACTGGTACAAGCCTGAGTGGTGGGAGCAAGCCAAGACATCGGCGGGCGATACCCACATCCCAGTGCTGATATACAAGTACGACAGGCAACCAATCAAAATGGTATTCCCATTATGGATTATGAGGGACTACTCAATGAAGCTCGCTGAGACGATCACGGTCGATTGGCAGACGGGCATCTTGCTAATGCGAGAGTCACTTGAGGTTCCAAATGAGACCAGCAGAATTTAATGCCCAAATAAAATCGGCGGCGAAAAAAACCTACTACCCCCAGTGCCTTAAATACATAGAGGATAACCTAGAGCCAGCCTTCCATGATCTTGCCAAGGCTACACTGGTTTACTACTTGCCCAGCAACATACTGGACCTGCCTAGTAAGGATGAGCGTAAGGCAGCGATAGACAGCATTCCCCGTAACGCAACACCAAGCCACACCAGACAATTGGTTGAGCATGGCGTTATGACGTTATGGAAGAAGGAACGCAATGGGATTTAAAGAGGATCTAAAGCGAGGCGTGGCTGTCGAGGATGATTTACTTCGGCGGTTGCGCTCTCTGTTTCCAAACGCCAAAAGAGCTGAGGGTCTGCACCCTGAGTTTGATATTGAGATCCCAGAATTACAGAAGACTGTTGAGGTTAAGTACGATCCGATGAGCCAGAAGACCGGCAACATTGTGATTGAGTACTACCATAACAAGCCGTCGGCATTCAGCGTATCTATCGCTGACTACTGGGTGATAGTTACAGGCAATGGGGAGTATTGGTTTAGCAGGCAGGGGATACTAGATTGCATCCTGTGTGAAGGGTTGGAGCCAGTCCGCATCTTGGGGACTACAGACCGGCATCCTAAGTGGGTCTTTCTTATTCCTATAAGCGCTTTAGTTCGATACTCAAACGCAGTGCTAGCAGTGCAACTTTAGGCATGGGTGCTACTCTAGTTTTCCTGCTCCAGTTGATCACTGAGTCATAACTGACCTCTATAAGATCGGCGACATCTTGAACGCTAAGGTTGTGCTTTGCCATTAGTTTGGCTAGTTCTTCATTAGTGTTCACGCTTTCGCTCCCGCTTTTGCTTTCGCTCATGAAATTCTCTTTCCTTATCTGCCACGATCCATGCTGCTCCCTGTAGAAGGATAGCAAACAATATCAGGACAGGCACGGCTATCGCCGCGTCAATAACGGTCATCTAAAGTCACCTAAGGTAACTACATTGTCTTTCAGTGGGCGTAACTGGCACTCAGTTTCATACTCCGAATAGTCAGATACCCAGTCTGTACAATCACCGCCGCCCCACAGGTCTTGGTTGAGGTCTTCGACCTTGGCGTACTCTACTGCTGCACAGACAGCGTAAGGGTGCATCTCCGCGAACAATCTGCGATTAGGTATATCGCAGTGCGATATAGCAGCGTGAAGGTTGTCTAGTGCTTGGGCTAAATACTGCGATCGTGTATCGGCAATGCCTGCTTGGATTAGCTTCTTATCAAAATAGAACATAGGGTCTTCCTCTTGGTTAATTTATTAGATGCAACCACTCGATGGCACCTAAAAAATGAACAAAAAAGAGACGCCATCCGTAGCGTCAGAAAAGCGCTAATGCCTAGCGCAATTGGGGGAATAAAGCTAAGTACACAAATGGTTTATTTTTTGACCTATTGTGTTACTGGGTTGAGATATAAGTGGGTCACGATCACGATGAAGGTGGCGAGCAAAAAAAGTTGGGCGGCGAATAAAGATCCCCTCACCCTGCTTCCACCCACTCGGTTACCTCTTCACTATTACAGTCAGGGCAATGCCAGTAGATGGTCTCTCTCTCTACAGTGGTATCACCGTATGGTTCATGGTCAACCTCCCGAACTATCAGCAGGTCGTCATAGTCACCCCAGAAGATGCAGGACTCACACTTGAATTTACTGTCACCCATCACGCCACCTCCTTGAACATCTCGCGGATCTGGGTGATTGCAGTGCGGTACTTGTCACGCTTGAGCTTTCCACCCTGAGACCTGTAGAAGGCGTAAGGCTTCTCGAATTGCAGGTTCTTTAAGCCCCGATAAACGACAAACTCCAAGTCATTAACTAGGGGTGCCTTGTAGTCGCCCAGACGGTGTTTAATGTCGTAGCGCTGAAGCCCCATGCTATCGGCAGGGATGACGCCGTTTCGAATCTTGGCAATGTAATAACTCATAGTGCGCCCCTTATCTCTTTCATCGCGTCCTTTATCTCTTTGATGCGTCGCTGCTGCTGGTCGATGATCTTGCCCATGCGTAGCAGCTCTTCTTTAGCCATCTCGTTTTGGGGATTGCACTGAAGGGTGTGAACCAGCAGGCGTGCGGCTTCTTCCCACGTTGGGGTACAGTCGATTATTTCAGTTGTCATGATTGCCTCCTCGGCAAGTAGTTTTCCAAGACAGCCCGCAGGCTGTTTCGACCAGTAACTATCTGGTCTCGTCAGTTGGATAGAGAATGCTTTTGCTGGTGCCACTGCTGATCCCTGCGTAGTGGCTAATTCGGCTTATAGTCCAGCCTGCGCTGTACTTGGTTCGGCAGTAGTCCTCTAGGGTTGCTCGGTCAGAGAACTTTCCACTGGTTGGTGGACATCCTCTTCTGACTGGCAGCGTGAGCGGGGCTTGTATGGTCATTAGCAACTTCCTTTTAGTAGTGGTTTCTTCAGCCATGCCTGAGACATTGATTCGCTAGAACCTATGCACCTGTTGATCTTCTCAGCGCGAACAGCATCTCGCCGGTTGGGAGCCTTTTCCTTTGCGGCGGCAAAGGGTGTCCGTTGGCTTTCCCTTAGAGTGAAGTCCGTTACCAGCCAGCTGGATACCTTGGGGTTGCCAAGGTTCTCGTCTCTGATTCTGGTCCTGAGGCACTCAAGGTGTAAGCCGCTCGCTGCCCGCAGGCACTTGTAACTGTAGACCTTGCCGTCCTCTAGCCCGTAGACCCCTTCGCCCTTGTAAGCGAACCAAGCGCGACGCTTGTCGTTGTGGGGGTTATATTTGGGCTGGTAAAAATTTGTACTCATCTCGTTGCTCCTATTCCGTTATTAACTGCTGTGCGGCAAAGGTTTTGCCAAGTCTCGCCAATCTCATCCCACTTAATGCTGTGGTCTAATAGGACGCCTCTAATTGGGGTGTGAAAGTCAGAGCTGCTAATGCCGTCTTCCCAGTCACTGAACAGCCATTCGCTGTACTCTTGAATCTCTTGAAGTATTTCTAGTCTCATGATCTGCCTCCTCAGGCATTAGTTTTCCAAGACGCACCGGAGTGCGTTTCGACCAGTAACTAACTGGTCTCATCAGTTGGATTAGTGAGGGAGCTGGTATCTTTCGTCGGCATTTTCCTGCATGGCTGACTGAAGCTCGGCAATATCGTCTGGATCGGGTAGCTCATCTGGGTCGAAGCAAGGGTGCTTTACAAACTCGACCTGCTCGTGGGCTATGCCGTTGGCTACTCTGACCGCGTTGTCGAATCCGTGAACGACGCAGATAAACTCTGAGTTATTGCCGTCCTCATCCTGCCAATACAAGCAGTATTCTTTTGAGCCTCTAATGCCAGCCTCTACAGATATGGTGTTGTGAAAAATCTCTTTCATGGGTTGCCTCCTCAGGCTTATGGTTATCTAGGACGCCCGTGGGGCGTTTCGACCGGTTACCGTCCGGTGCTCATCAGCTAGAATTTTTCGGGGCGGGGAAAACAAACCCCTCACCCCTATGCCGCCTTCTCTAGTAGGGAAGTACTACCGTTCTCATCTAAGTAGTGAATAGCTTGAGAGGCTTGCTTGGCTGCCTTAACGATATGCTTAGGGTCAGACCTGAGAGACTTGAGCCAGCTCTTAATATAGGACTCGTGCTGCAAACCCTCGTAAGGGATACCCAACAGAGCGCCACCCATTGCCGAACCCAGCTCTGCGACCAGCTCCTCAAATGCATAACCCTCAGAGCCGAAGCTGTTTGTGATCTGACGCTTGAGGCGTGAACTGTGACCGGTCCAGTGGACCATCTCGTGCAGCAGTGTCGCGTCGTGGTTTGCCTCATCCTTAAAGGCATCAACTGAAGGCATCTTGATCACGTCAGCTGAAGGGATGAAGCAGGCACTGTCCCCGCCGTACTGGAGATTGATACCTAGAGACTCAGCCAGCACATTCGCGGCACCTGATCCAGCAGCTGGTGGAGTGTAAGACTTGATACCCTCCAGCCCTTCGATCTGTGCCACGTTCCAGACTGCGAAGCATTTGTTAATGAAGCCCATCTTGTCGTCACCGGTTGCCTTGTCTTTATAGCTAGACCGAGCCATAAACCAGACATACTCACAGCCGCCGTTTTCGTCTTTAGCTGATGGCACCTTGCCGCCTAGTGCAGTTGCCTGCTTGTAGGTCATCCAGCCATTGCTGCCCCACTTGGCAGACTTAAGCCCAAGGTTGAGCCAGTTGATTCCGCTGTAGGGTTTGCCTGTACTGGCGTTGTGGGGTACTGAACCGTCGCAAATAGACTTCCAAGGTTTGCGCCAGTCGGTGGCACTCTCAAGGTTCTCGATGATTCGGTCGGTTACGTCTTGAAATAGCTCTTCGTATTTCTTGCTCATAGCTCCACCGCCTTGGCTTCAAACTGATAGCCGAGTCGCTTCATCAGGGCGCGGGTCTCATCGGTTAGGGTCTTGGTTCCTGCTATCAGTGCAAAGGTCTCACCGACTTCACAAGTTGGATAGACGACTTGGTTGCCGTAGTTGTTTTTGATCAGTACTTGAATAGTCATGGGTTGCCTCCTCAGGCTTAAGTGTTTCGATCTTGGTTGATCTCATCAGTGCGCCACATAGACGCAGACACTTATGGGTTGTTGCCGCTTCACTCATTGAAACCATCCTTGGATTCTCCGAGCGCCCCTAGAACCTCTAGGTCGGTGTGTCTCAGTGGCAAATTACCACTTGATGGTTGCACCATAATCTCTAGGGGATACCCTTGTCAACACCTACAGACGAAAATAATTCATTTAATTGTCATTGGTGGTATAATTTCAGCACATATAAACGAGGTTCAACCCTCCTAGACACAGAGCTGGCGGTATGCAATTGGATATTGAGAAAAGATTCGACCGAATTGAGGTAAAGCTCGACCAGCTGACCGATACCGTCGCTATATTGGCTCGAATAGATGAGCGGCTAGTCAGTAGCCATAAACGGCTGGATCGTCACGAGGTCCGGCTCGATCTATTAGAGGGCAACATCAGAGACACAGAGACAACCGTCGCCAGAGCAGCAGGCAGAGGCATGGTGGTAGAGCGAGCGGCTTGGATTCTATTCGCCGCAGCCATTACGGTTATCGGCAAATTTTTGTAGGGCGGGAAAAATCAAACCTCACCCTAATACCGACCTCTCCTAAGGGGGATGTAACAGATGCACATAGAGAGCAAGACAACCGAACCAGTGAAGCCAATCAATCTCAGGCAGCAGAAGTTCGTCGAGTACTACACCGAAACAGGCAACGCGACCAGATCAGCAGAGCTAGCAGGATATACGCATCCCAATGTACAGGGACCGCGTTTGTTAGTGAATGTTGGTGTAAAGGCATCAATTGAGGCTATAAGGGCGAATATGAGCAAGGAATCAGAGGATAGAAGGGCTAAGTGGGTGAGTCGGCTGGAGGTTCTCGGAACGGCAGCAGAGAAGGATTCTGACCGCTTACGAGCCATCGAACAGCTGTTCAAGGCTGAGGGTTGGGTTGCTCCAGAAAAACAGGAGATTGTTCAGTTTAATGGGGCTTTTTTGGCTGACTTGGACCTTGAAGACGACGACGTTGGAGAGATTCAAGGCGAGATCCACTTACAAAACAATGACATGCACTAGGTAGGTAGTATCTAGGCAGGATGCTATCCCTCGAATCAGTAGCTCATCAGGCATATCGCAGGTAATAAAAGGTAGGTGGTGGGGGGGGTAGTTTCTGACAGCTGGCGACGGCTCTGTGGTGTGGTTCCATGGGGGTGATGTAAGTAAATAACAGCATATTTTGACCCCCGACGGGTCTTATGAGAGTACCGAGGCAAAAAATGAAGCAACTATTAATGCATCGTGTTACGGCATGTAACTATTTGGACATGGATGAGTTCACATTTGAGGCTTATATCGTCCCAATCGTCACCTCCCTGCGATTCGGGGATCACCTGTACTACTTATCCTCCCAAGTGGAAGAGGCGGTATACACGCTTATAGAGGCTTCTGAAGAGACTGAAGTGCATCTGCACCTCGTCGATTAGGGGGGGGGACATATCCAATCACTTATAGAAAAAAATACAAAAAAATATACAGAAAAAAATGTATGCATTTGTCCATACGCAGTTGAGCCAGCTCGGGTCAAGGTGTGGTGCGATAAGTGCGATGCATTCCAAAAGCACAGCAGGTTTATTCACGAAGATAAAGAAGAAGGTATCTAATCATGCCAATGGTCAACGGTAAGAAGTTTGCATATACGAAAGCTGGTGTAGCAAAAGCCAAAGTCGCGGCGACCGCCAAAGCCGTCAGGAGGGCAGCGAAGACTGCAAAGAAGAAATGAAAAATTCACGCGAGACGTTATATGGCAAGGGTGATAATCGCCGTCCTCAAGACAGTTCTAAGTTTAATGAAGGTTTCGACCGCATATTTAGGAAAGACAAAAAACCAGAGCGGGACGATAGAAAGTCTATTAGGGCTGAAAAGCGAGTGCCCAGCCACAATGATTGATGTCGAACTAAAGCGGTTTGCCTACCACCCTGAGGGTACGCTGGGCGTCATAGATCTTGCGGGAGAGCGCTTCTATACCATTGAGCGCCCTTGGCTTGATAACGCGCCTAACGTCTCATGTATCCCTGAGGGTAACTATCTGACTGGATGGCGGGACTCCCCCAGATTTGGCGAGACTTGGCATGTTAAGGAAGTAGAAAATCGAACGTGGATTCTTATTCACGCCGCTAATTACCCGAAGGATGTTCAGGGTTGCATTGGACTTGGTACAGGACTCATGGCTGATCGAGTAGCTGTAAGCAATAGTCGTAAAGCAGTCGCTCATTTTGAGAAGCTTACGAGGGATCTAGAGTGGCGCTTGATAGTAAAGCATGCAGCTCATGCGGGATTGTCAAAACTGTAGACGATTTCCCGTCTGCAAATAGACGTCAGTGCAGGGCTTGTAAGTCGCTAGGAAATAAAACTCGATATAACGCAAGCCTCCGTGGCTTCTTGCAACTGCGTTTAACCAGTCTTAAACAGCGACACAAGGCGAAAAAATATAGCGGGGACATAGTCTCCCTTGACTATTTACTGCTGTTATACGAGCAGCAGAGAGGTATTTGCGCCATTTCTAACCTACCAATGCACATAACAACTGAGCAGTCAGATCTTTCAGCAAGCCCAGACCGCATAGATATAGCTCAGGGCTATACCGAAGGCAACGTAAGGTTGGTTTGTTCCCGAGTAAACTTGATGAGATGCACACTTACAGACCATGACTTTGTCTGGTGGTGCCGTGCAGTGGTGAATAACAGTGGAAATTGAAGATATAGCTCGCAAGTTTAAGGGCAACTTCCCCTTATACAGCAAGAATGTACTAAGAATCGTGACAAAAGAGGGCGAATCCAAGCCTTTTGTGCTCAACGCAGCACAGTTATACGTCCATAACATGCTCGAAAAACAGCTAAAAGAACAGGGAAACATCCGTGCATTGGTCCTGAAAGCCCGCCAAACCGGCATATCTACGTACACGCAGGGCAGAAACTTCTGGAAGGTCACGCAAAATCGAAACGCTAACGCGTTTGTACTGTCGCACCTCGCAGAATCTACTAACGCTATTTTCAATATGGTCCGATATTTCTATGACAATGTCCCGCATCCAGCATTCAAACCTCCGCTCGCTTCTCAGTCGGCGTCAACGCTCGTATTTGATGAGATCAACTCGCGATATCGGGTTGGAACCGCAAGGTCTACCCAGACTGGTCGAGGACAAACAAACAGATTCGTCCACGGATCAGAGGTTGCCTTCTACCCTCAAGGATCAGACATAGTCGCGGGTCTATTGCAGACCGTCGGCGGATACAACACTGAAGTAATACTAGAAAGCACGGCGAACGGGGCGGGCGGTTGGTTCTACGATCAGGTCATGAAATCGCTACGCGGAGAGTCCGAGTGGATTACGTGTTTCATTCCTTGGTACTGGATGCCCGAGTACAGAAAAAAAGTTTCGCCGTACTTTGTAGCCACCCCCGAAGAGTATGAGCTTGCCCAGAAATATAATTTAGACGACGAGCAGCTTTCATTTAGGCGCGCAAAACTCGACGAGCTAGGTGGCACTGATCTCTTTAGACAGGAATACCCTAGTACCCCGCTGGAAGCATTTTTGACCTCCGGTCGGTGTTTCGTTGAAGAGACCGCGATATCTCAATGTGAAAGTAATTGCTACACCGCAGACTTTTATGGCGACATCATTGATGGCACCTTGATACCGCGAGAACACGGCAACTATCAGGAGTGGTATCCGCCTCTCCGAGAAGAGAACTATGTCATCGGTGTGGATGTTGCGGAAGGTCTCGCCTATGGCGATTACAGCTGTGCTCAGGTTCTAGACTCTAAGGGTAATCAGGTTGCTTGCTGGCACGGGCACATCGATCCTTTTGATTATGGCGCTCTAGTTGCGATGCTGGGTAAGCGGTATAACAATGCATATATAGTAGTAGAGCGAAACAACCACGGTCTAGGCACGCTCAGAAAAATACAAGATCTGGGATATGCAAATCTATTTGTAGAGAGTTCGGTCGATGGCGCCTACGGAGATCGCTTGACAAAACGTGGGGGTTTCCTTACTACCAGTAAGACTAAGCCGCTCATCGTTGACAACCTTGCAACACTCTTAAGACAGGGCGAAAGTGGCGTTGCAGACATCGAATTACTAAATGAGTTGCGAACCTATATCATTGATGATAAAGGAAGTTACAATTCCCAAAATGGATGTTATGATGACAGGGTGATGGCGTATGCCATTGCCTTGCATGGACTTGCTTCTATGCCGAGACCTCGGCACCGGACTATACAAAAACGATTTAAATCGCTAGATCCTGTGACGGGCTATTAATCTATGCATGATGCTGAGTTTGATGAAGACGAGGTAGTTGAGAAGGAAGCAGACGGTACGCAAGCGCAGAGCATGCAGAGTCTGGGGTCTCGCCTCGCCGGTACATTCCAAGAGTATAAAGACGCTCGTAAAGAAACAGAAAACGAGTGGCTAAAAGACTTGCGCCAGTATCAGGGTATCTATGAGCCTGATGTCCTTGCACGTTTAAACGCTGCATCTGGATCGCGATCAAAAGTATTCGTCGGGCTAACAAGAACAAAAGTAATGGCTGCTTACAGCCGAATCATTGACCTGTTGTTTCAGCACGGCGATATTTTCTTCTCAGTAACTCCAACCCCTGTTCCGCAGATCGATCCTCTGAAGGCGATGCAAATGCGCCAGATGGCTATGGATCAGATCATGCAGGCTAGTGGTCAAGATCCTATGATGAATCAGGACTTGGTCGCCGCCCGAATGGAAGAGTTAGAGGGAGAGTTTCTAGAGCTAGAACAAGAAATCTCAAAGCAAGCCGCTGAGTCCATGACCATTGATATTGAAGATCAACTGGTTGAGACCAACGCGGAAATGAAGCTAAAAGAAAGCATGCTTGAAGCGTGTATCTTTGGCTCCGGTGCTGTTAAGTCAGGCACTGTACGTATAGATCAGAAGCAGTCCTACTCTCAGGTGTTAAACCCTGAGACAGGTGAGCAAGCTTACACGTTAAATGTTGTCGAAACTGTTGCTCCGGAAGTTGAGAGCGTCAGCATCTTTGATCTATACCCAGATCCATATTGCACTACGCTAGATGATTGCGATGGTTTGTTCCGTCGTCATGTCCTGACTCGTAGACAGATGAGAGACTTAGCTGATCTTCCGCAGTTTGACGGCGAGATGGTTAAGTATCTCCTTAAGATTCACCGCAGTGGCAATCACACTGAAGAGGATCACGAAACTACCCGCCGAAGAATTGCAGGTATTAACGAGAACTCTGAATCCAACCGCTTCGTTGTTATGGAGTATTGGGGGACAGTAGACGGTTACGAGCTTGAAGAGCACGGCATTGAGCTTGAGGAAGGCTCTGACTTGTCAGATGACTACTCGGCTTGTGTATGGGTATGCGACGGCAAAGTATTAAAGGTCATGTTGAATCCTATAGCTGGATACAAGATGCCATACCACATCTTCCCTTATGAGCGCAGCCCGCACCAGTTCTGGGGTACAGGCGTACCGCGAATGATGCGTGACTCGCAGGGAACTATGAATACCGCAACACGGATCTGGCTGGACAACATGGCGTTGTCTTCTGGTCCTATGGTTGAGGTAAACACCGACTTGCTAGCAGCAGGAGAAGACCCGACCGACATCCACCCTTGGAGAGTATTTCTCCGAGAAGGTGGAGACGGATCTATGCCTGCTGTCAGATGGTATCAGCCAGTAGCAAATGCTAACGGACTGAACCAGATTGTAGAGATATTCCGTCGATTCGCTGACGAGACCACGTCGCTTCCAAGCTACACACATGGTGAGCAGACTCAGGGTCTTAACAAAACAGCTACCGGTATGTCGATGCTTATGGGTGCGGCAAACATTGCACTAAAGAGCACGATCAAAAACATTGATGACTTCTTGATTGAGCCAATGATTGAGAGCTTGTTCCACTTCAATATGGAGTTCGGAACTAACGAGAAGTCAAAGGGTGACCTTCGAATTGTTGCACGAGGCAGCACGTCTCTTGTTCAGAAAGAGATCCAAAGCCAAAGGTTGCTTCAGTTCCTGTCCATTGTTGGTGAAGACCAGAGCGGTGTTATTAAGCGCACACAGCTGCTTAGAGATATTGCCTCCAGTATGGATATTGAACCCGACGATATTATAAAGACTGAGGAGCAAGTAGCTCTTGAACAGCAGCAATTACAGCAGCAACAGCAGCAATTACAGCAAGCTCAAATGCAACAAGGAGCAGGCGCAGGCGGTCCTCCGCCTCAGGTTGACGCCGGAATGGCAGCTCCTTTCTGACTTAATTAAAGCCAGATTCGACAGCGCTCAGGCGTTGTTAGAAAAAGCAGATGAGACAAATTTTAGGTTCGAGCAGGGCAGGCTATTAGAGCTTCGCTTCATGCTTGACCTTGAAGACGCGGCAAAAGCCGTTCTAGACAAAGCGCGGACCCCTATAAGGATATCCGCAATAGACTAACGAATATCCCAATGTGGGACTCGAAGGAAATAACAATGTCAAAGAGAAATGACCCAGCGCGACTGGAAGCTGAAGCACGAGAACTGTACGAGCAAATGACTAAAGGTAGGACTGAGAACCCAGAGGCGGATCAACCTCTAGAGGATACCCCAGAAGAACCCGAAGAGTTGCAAGTAGAAGCCCCCGATCCCACGGATATGGCTGAAGTTCAGGCGGATGAGGACACAGATGAAGAGTCGGTACGCAGCGATGACTCTGAACTGAAGTTGGCTTTGCAAAAAGCCGAGAAAGCTATGAAGGGCGCACAGGCGAGAATGACCAAAGCAACGCAGGAAACTGCTGACTTGAAGCGGCAAAATGCCGACCTGATCAGAAGTATTACTGAGTTGAAAGGTCAACTTGTGGAGTCTTCGAAAGACGAAAGTAAGCTGGCTCAGATAAGGGAAGATTACCCCGATCTAGCTGGACCTTTACTTGACGAGTTGAAGAGAACACAGGATGAAGTTGGCGCAGCCAAAGAGGCTTTAGCCGAGCAAGAACAGAGTAAATATCAACAGATTCAAGAGCAGGCGCAAGCTGAGCACTTTGAGCGGATTCGGACGGTACACCCTGATGTCGATCAAATTATTGATACGGCGGACTGGTTGAACTGGTTAGAGGAAGCAGATTCTCAAACGAAGACTTGGATACAAGAAGGGTCTTCTAATGATGTGAACACTGTCCTTACACGGTTTAAAACTGACATGGGCGCACCAGCTCCTACGCTGCAAGAGCAGGCTTTAGAGCGAGCAAAATCGGTTGCAGAACCGAAGATGCCCAAGGCTCGAAAGTCTAATTTAAAGGGCGATAAGAAATACTGGACTGTCGATGAGATTATGAGGATGCCAAACAAGACGTTTGAAAAGCATCAAACAGAAATACTCAAGGCAATGGAAAGTGGATCGATACGCCGCTAATCTCTTGTGAGGTAATAAAATGTCTTTTTCACAATTTTCAACGGGTGCTACATCAGAAGCTAACTTTATCCCAGAGGTGTTTTCCAAACTCCTTCAGGCTAAGTTTTACAGCAAGTCAATCTTGCCCGAAATCAGCAACACCGACTACGAGGGTGAAATCTCCGGTCAAGGCGACAAAGTTATTATCCGTACAGTTCCGGCTGTAACGATCAATGACTACTCGGGTACTATCACTACTCAAGAGCTTAATACTGCTAAAATCGAAATGCTTATCGATAAAGCTAAGTACTACAGCTTTAAAGTAGACGACGTACTGGCAGCACAGGCTGACATCAACATGCTTGACGGCGCATCTACTGATGCCTCTGAAGGTATGCGTATTGCTGTTGAAACCGAAGTTCTTGCTGGTGCTGTAACTGGTGCTACTACTATCGGCGCACAGACTGATGTAACTACCGCCAACATCCTCGAAAACATCTTGACCATGTCTAAGCAGTTAGATGAGTTGAACATCCCTGAAGAAGGTCGTTTTATCGTCCTATCTCCAGAGTACATCTCTATGCTTAAGCAGTCAGAGCTGCGTCAGGCTTACCTGACTGGCGATGCTACTTCACCTCTCCGTAACGGTTTGGTTGGCATGATTGACCGTTTCAAGGTTTTCCAAAGCAATATGGTTTACAAGCCAGCAGCAGGCGCCGACGCGGGTTTCACTCACGTTCTAGCCGGTCACCCAAAAGCGTTGTCCTTCGCGTCACAGTTCACTAACACTGAAACTGTCCGCATGGAAAGCACTTTCGGCGATCAAGTACGCGGTCTGAAAGTTTACGGCTCTAAGGTCGTTACTCCAGATGCACTTGTAGTTGGTAAGTGGAACTAAGTTAGTTCTTTAAATAGGGGGCAATACTTGGAATTAAAAAACAAGTATTGCTCTCCTGTTTTTTAGAGAGACTCTTATGACTAAGAAATCTAACACGAAGAAAGACGATGTATTCATTCAAGCCAAAGAAGAATTTGGCGTGAAGCTGGATAGGCGCTTGACGCTCGCGCAGCTCGAAGAGCAGGTGCAGCAATTAGCCAAGAATAAAGCTAATCCCCAGCCCGTCCAGAAACAACTCGTCCCAAAGCGGGTTAAAAATGTGATTACCGGAAATGAGTTCGAGTACAACCCGATCTTCAAGAATAACCCCGATTTACAAATAATTGAGTGGGAGACAGACAATGGCGACAACTAAAGTAGTAGATGTTTTAGATCGGGCTGGGATTATTCTTCAGGATAATACGAACGTCCGGTTTCCAAAAGAAGAGCTTTTAAAGTTTTTTAACGACGCACAGAAAGAAGTTGTGCTGCATAGACCAGACGCAAAGATGGTTAACACTAACTATGATTGCATTGATGGTAGTAAGCAGACACTTCCGAGCGCGGCGTTACGATTGATTGAAGTAGTGCGAAACGTCGGCGGCAGAGCCGTTACCCAAGTACAGAAGCGCATCCTAGATGAGACGCTTCCGAACTGGCATGAGACCGTAGCTTCAGCTAACAAGATCGAGCATTTCATTTATGATCCTGCTGATCCTAAGAATTTTTACGTATATCCCAAAGGTGCTAGCGGTACGCATTCTTTAGAGATTGTTTACAGCTCATCACCTCCAGAGATCTCGGTATCCAACTTTGCAACAGACGTTCAAGTAATTAGCCTTGATGATGTTTATGCGAATTGCATACTGGACTATGTACTGTATCGCTCATATCAGAAAGATTCTGAGTTTGCCGGTAACGCGCAGAGAGCAATGATGCATTACCAGAGCTTTGCTAACGCGCTGGGTGTAAAGACTCAAGCTGATGGCGCAACTACTCCAGTACCTGCCTCGGCTGGTGCGGGCGGTGTCGCCTAATGAAATATTCTGACCTGAATCTGTATGTCCGACCCGAAGTACAGGGCGCACCCGACTTTATAATTGAGCGGGCAATACGCGATTCTGCAATAGATTTTTGCAGCAGGTCAGATATCTACATGCCTGAGCCTGAATTTATGACGGTCATTGAGGGTGTTAACGAGTACGCGGTATCTCTGCCGTCAGGTACAGAGTTAAATCACATAATCGACATATTCAGCAACACTACTCCGCTTAATCCTATTAGCTACAGTGAACTATTGCAGCGGCTCGGAGACGAAAGCACAAAGGGCGCTCCACAGTACTATGCCCAGCGTGACAACACAGACTTCTACTTAGCCCCTATCCCCGCAGCAGCGGCTAGGATTCGCGTTATGTACTCAGTCAAGCCTACTTCGACCAGTACGAGTATCCCCGACACCGTTGGAAAAGAGCATAGAGAGTTAATCACTCACGGTGCTTTGTACCGGCTCCAGATGATGAGTGCTCAGCCGTGGTCAAACCCAAATGCTGCTGGAGTAAATAAGCAGCTATTTGAGAGGGCAGTAGGTCGAGTGATTCGCCAAGTGAAATATGGCTTTAGCGGTGGTTCTTTAACCTGCAAATCGAGGGAATTTATTTAATGGCATATTTAACGACCATTGATCTTGTTCAGGGAGATCAGCTTCCCGAGATAGAGATGACGCTGAAAGACAGCAATACAGCTGCCTCGGGTGTGCTACTTGATACTGACGATCCGACCACGTTTGCTGCATTAGACCTTACCGGAGGATCTGTCCGAATGAGGGTTAGAACTGTTGGACAAACAGGTTTGATCGACACGCTTATCGGAACAGTTACCGCTCCAACTGAGGGGAAAGTAACATTTGTATTTGACTCGGATACCCTAGCCGCAACAGGCGTTCTGGAAGGTGAGATCGAGTTTACCGATTCAGCAGGTCGAACACAGACAGTCGTTGATTTAATAAAGTTTAAAGTACGATCACAGTTCGGATAAGCCAATGGCTATCCATGCTTCGGTAAACTGCGTCTATAAGAAAGGCTGCTGTTGCAGTCAGCCAGAAGAATGTTGTTGCTTCAATATTAAGCCGCCAGATATCCCCATCATTTAGCTTCGCAAAGCTTACGGCTATATCTAGCTGGCAAAATCTTTACCTGTATGACGTTCACGTTAATGCCGAAAGAACCATATACGTATTTAACGACTCGTATGCGTTCTTGGATGCAGCCGTATTTGTCGTTGATAAGTCTCTAAGCGATAGCTTCGGGTTCTTGTCTCAGCCTCCGGTGTTTACTGTAGGTAAACAGTTAGCGGATACATTTTCTTTTTCAGACGTAGCGTCCTCACATCCCAACAAGGGTCTAAGTGACCTCACGGAATTTGCTGATTCGCAAGTCTTTGGTGTAAATGCCGGAAGGCAGTCTGTCTTTGGATTTGGCGATGCTG
>Ga0209199_1002251_pt1 | contig 21094 bp, 17 predicted proteins | sample COGITO_mtgs_1105_7_FD_184805 | JGI IMG/M metagenome (GOLD analysis project Ga0209199, IMG submission 184805) | Pelagic marine microbial communities from North Sea - COGITO_mtgs_110523 (SPAdes) (version 2) | ecosystem: Environmental > Aquatic > Marine > Epipelagic ...
ATAACAAGGTCTATCTATTCGACGTTAAGATGGGCAGACCTTCTTCACGCACAGCTAAGCAGAAAGAGCTAGGAGTTCAGTTCCTACTCTTCAACGCTAAGACTCGTGCCTTACGATTAATGAATCATAGGACTTAACATGAAGGAATGTAAGAAGTGTTTAGTAAACCTTCCTAAGGAAAGTTATTCTAAACAGAAAAAGAATAAAGATGGTTTATATTCTTACTGCAAACCTTGTGCAAACAAACTTAAAGCAGTTAGTAAAAAACGAAAGTTTGCAGAGAATCCTAACTATTTCAGAGATAGAAACTTTAAAGATAGGTATGGTATTAGTTTACAAGAGAGAGATCAGTTAGCAGTAGATCAAGACCATAGGTGTAAAATATGCCTAACTCATGAATCTAAAGTTAGTAGATCAGTTCTTTTTGTAGATCATTGTCATACTTCAGGTGAAGTTAGGGGTTTATTGTGCGATGGTTGTAACAAAGCTATCGGTCATATTAAAGATAACCCTACTGCTATCAAAGCAGCACTAGCTTACATAACAAACAACGGAGATATTTAATATGTCAACTACACTTTTGGTGGACGGTGATATTATCGCCTACAAAGCAGCAACAATCGCAGAGAGAGCGGTGAATTGGGGTGATGGTCTCTGGACACTACACGCCTATGAGCAGGACGTAGCTAACTCTTGTGATCAACAGATCCTTAAACTTCTTGATGAGTCTGGGTGTGATAAGATCATTACCTGTGTCTCTGGTAAGAAGAACTACCGTACTGAGGTCGCCCCTTACTATAAAATGAACAGAGCTGAGACACGCAAGCCGCTTTTGCTTGGGTATGCGAGGGGCTATCTCATGGAAAAGTGGGAAGGACAGATGACAGATGGTATCGAAGCTGATGATCTCTTAGGAATCTTAGGAAGCTCTGACCCAGAAAAGTATATCATCTGGTCGGCTGATAAGGACTTAAAGACGATACCCGCACGCCACCTCATCAATGGAGAGATCGTTACTATAGATGATCAACAGGCCGACTATTGGTTCTTTCTACAGACTCTTATGGGCGATACCACTGACGGTTATAATGGCTGTCCAACTATAGGTGAGAAGAAAGCTAATGCGATATTAGAAGAAGATTGTTCTTGGGAAGCTGTTGTAGCAACCTTTAAGAAGAAAGGCTTTAGTGAAGAACTAGCCTTAGAAAATGCACGTTTAGCTCGTATTCTACGGGATGGCGAATATAACTTTGATACAGGAGAAGTAAAATTATGGCTTCAATAAATGACGCAACGCCTTCCGAATGGGATAATGCAGGAGCATGGGGTCGGACAGTAAAACGAGAAGAAGAGATGAGGAAAGACTACCTTACAGCTCATAGCCTACCTGATATGGCAGAGATGCAAGCAGATGCTTATCTGAGGCAAGCAGAGGCTTATCTGAAGTGTTCACCAGCGTTACAGAAACGCATTGAAGAAGGTGCTTTTGATGTTGAATCTAGTGCTGATCTTGATGATTATGCTAAGAAACGTAAGGATACTCCGGTATTCTCAGGGGTTCTGATGTATTTCCCCTTAGCAATAGCTGAGGTAGCCCGTACTTCTAAGGCTGGGAATGACCAACATAACCCAAATAAGCCTCTTCACTGGGATCGTAGCAAGTCTGGGGACGAATTAGACGCCTTAACAAGGCATCTTATGGAGGCTGGGACTATCGATACAGACGGTATTAGGCACTCTGCGAAGGTCGCTTGGAGGGCTTTAGCTAACCTTCAGAAAGAGTTAGAAGAAGCGGAAAAAGGGGCGTAAAAACCCCTTTAGTTTCAAAGGCTTATAACCCCTAGAAGTCCCCTACTGTGGATTAAAAAATATGAATGTATTGAACAACCAAACAGCTATAAGTAAAGAATTGTTAATAAAGATGCAGCAACTCTTTCCCAACCAACTCCCCCTCAATCTCGACATAACGCCTCAAGATATAGCATATCTACAGGGTCAACAAAGCGTGATCCAGAAGCTAGAGGGCTTATATCAAGAAAACGAAGAGGAATAAATTATGTGTATGAAAACACCAAAGATGGCTTCGACTCCTATCCCGAAGGCAGCGCCAGCTCCAGAAGCAGCTCCAGATGAGATTAAGAACTCTGAGAGTAGTAATGCTAACGAGCAAGCCAAGAAGAAGAAAGGTAAAAAACAATTCCGTAAGAATGCTTCTGGTCTTCAGATCGGTAAGACATCTAGCGGTTCACCAGCTTCACCTAACGTAGGCGGTTAATATGAATAACGTTGAATCTGCTGCAAAGCTATATGAGGACATGGCGCGTGACCGTGATGTGTACCTACAGCGAGCAAGAGATGCTGCGTCATTAACCATTCCTATGCTAATGCCACCACAAGGGCATTCGTCATCAACTGTCTATGATCAACCATACAGTTCGGTAGCGGCTCGTGGTGTTAACAACTTAGCATCTAAACTGTTAATGACATTGTTACCTCCTAATGCTCCATTCTTTCGTTTAACGATTGATGACTTCGACCTGCAAGAACTTGCTGGCGATGATGCTCGTGGACAGGCTGAAGAAGCCTTAGCTCGTATTGAGCGGTCTGCTGCACAATTAATCGAAGCGAAAGCTGTGCGTGTTCCAGCGCATGAAGCTATTAAACAATTAATCGTTGCGGGTAATGTATTAACATACATGCCTAAAGACGGCGGCATGAAGATCTATCGCTTAGATCGTTATGTCTGCAAACGTGACACCATGGGCAACCTATTGAAAGTCATTGTAAAAGAAGAAGTCTCTTTCGAGGCTTTACCTGATACAGTGCGAGCAGTTCTTCAGGATGACCCAGAGTTTACAAACATTAAGCCTGAGACTGAGGTGGATCTATTTACTTGCATTCGTAGAGAAGGTAAGAAGATGGTTGTTCATCAGGAAGTCAAAGGTGTTATGATTCCTAAATCACAGGGTTCCTACCCTATCGCACGATCTCCTTGGATGGCCTTACGGTTTATCTCAATAGATGGTGAGAATTATGGTCGAGGTTTCGTAGAAGAATACATCGGTGATATTAAATCATTAGAAACATTAACCACTGCAATCGTAGAAGGCTCTGCTGCTGCTGCTAAAGTTCTGTTCTTGGTTCGACCAAACGGTACTACACGCACTTCAGTCTTAGCTAACTCTCCTAACGGAGCTGTAGTGACAGGTGACGCTAATGATGTATCAACACTACAGTTAGATAAGTTTAACGACTTTCGGGTAGCTCAGGAGACAATTGTACAAATCACTGAGCGTCTATCGGCTGCGTTTCTACTCAACAGCTCTATTCAGCGTAATGCAGATCGTGTTACGGCAGAAGAGATTCGCTACATGGCGCAAGAGCTAGAAACTGCACTCGGTGGAATCTACAGTACTCTTTCTCAAGAGTTCCAGTTACCCCTTGTCAACATACTGCTTTACCTGATGCAGAAAGAAGGCAAGATGCCTAAGTTCCCTGACGATGCAATCAAGCCACAGATAGTGACTGGTTTAGAAGCGTTAGGGCGTGGGCAGGATCTATCTAAACTTTCATCACTCTTAGAATATCTAGGACCATTAGGGCCAGAGGTTATCCAAAAGTATCTTAACGTTGGTGATTACATCGACCGCTTAGGAGCATCTTTAGGAATAGATACTCAAGGTCTTATCAAGTCTGACGAAGAACTTGCGAGTGAAGCTCAAGCTGATCAAGAACAGCAAGAAGCTGCTATGCAGCAACAACAGATGGCTGAGATGGCTAAAGGTGCAGCTCCTGCTGTAGCTAAAGGCGTGATGGACTATACGGGTGAACAACCGACTGAATAAACAAAGGTGAGACTATAATGAGTGAAATAATCAATACAGGTACTGTGGAAGCTAACCAAGAAGAGTTAGCCGCAGGTACATCAGAGCATGATAAAGAGATGCTCGCTAAGGTAGATGAGACGGAAGCTAAGTTAACAGAGCGTCCTGATTGGCTACCTGAGAAGTTTAAAGACGCAGCTCAGATGGCAGAAGCCTATGCAGCGTTAGAAACGAAGTTAGGACAAGGCAGTCCTAATGAAGAAGCATCGACTACTGAGGACGCTGGTACAACCGAAACGGACAGTACCCCTTCAGTAGAAACTGCTCCCAATGAAGTAAGCGAACTATTAGAGTCCAAAGGCTTAGAGTTCGATAAGTTTCAAACGGAGTATGATGCAAACGGTGGATTAAGTGAAGATGCAATGGCTGAATTAGAAGCTGCTGGTCTTCCTAAGTCTCTCGTAGATAGTTGGATTAAAGGGCAGGAAGCTCTAGTCGCCGACTACGAAACTGCCGTCTTTGACTTAACAGGCGGGCAAGAGAACTACAGTGAACTAATCAACTGGGCTAGTGATAACCTTACTCAAGGTGAGGCCGCTGCTTTTGATAGAGCTGTAGATTCAAAGGACTTAGATATGGTTAAACTTGCAGTATCCGGTTTGCAGACGAAGTATCAGGCCGCAGAAGGTAGCACACCACAACTCCTCCAAGGTGATGCTAGTCAAACTTCTGCGGGTGGTGCGTTCAGTAGTGTGGCAGAGATGTCAGCCGCTATGCGCGACCCTCGGTACACCAACGATGCGAACTACCGGCAGCAAGTAGCTGAGAAGCTATCTCGCAGCAATATCTTATAGTCTCTTTACCCTCCCCTTCGGGGGTTGGGTTTTTTGTATCTAAAAGACAGAACCACTACTAACTATCTTTGACCTCGCTGCGGTGAGACAATCTTAGGGAAAGGAAGTGTTTAGGCTGATAGAACAAATACAATTTAGCAACACTAAACTTAACTTAAATTTAAAAGGTAAATTATCATGGCATTCCCAACTGATCAAAATGTATCACGTTTAGGCGCACAGAACCAAGGTGCAGATACTCGTGCATTGTTCCTCAAGCTATTCGCTGGTGAAGTATTAACAGCGTTTGAAGAAAAGAACATCGCAATGGGCCTTCACCGCGTTCGTACCATCTCTGGTGGTAAGAGTGCATCATTCCCGATGACTGGTACTACTACTGCGTCATACCACACTGCCGGTCAATTGATCGAAGCAGATGCGATGAATCACGCAGAGCGTATCGTTACTGTTGATGACTTGCTAATCAGCAAATCTTTCATCGCTAACATCGACGAAGCAATGAACCACTACGATGTACGTTCAATCTACTCTAAAGAAATGGGTCACGCTCTAGCTAACGCTGCTGACCGCAACATCTTAAAGATCGTTGCTACTGCTGCTAACATGCAGTCTTCTGCTGACCTTCCTGCTGCACAACGTTTGAATGATGAAGTATTCACTAATAACGTTGCTGTTGGTACTAACGGTGTAGCTTCTACTGGTACTGATATTGCTAACGCGATCTATGGTGCTTTAGAAGAGTTTGATAGCAAAGACGTAACTGGTGAGAAAGTATGTGTACTTCCACCTGCATCTTACTACAAGCTATTCGGTAGCCAAGACGTTAACCAATTATCTTACATGAACCGTGATGTTGGTGGTTCTGGTTCTATGTCTACTGGTCAAGCTCCTGTAATTGGCGGCGTTAAGATCCTTATGTCTAACCATGTCCCTACTACTGATGAGTCTACAACTTCTGTAACTCCTACTTCAGCTAACTTCGGCGAATACAAAGGCGACTTCTCTGGTATTGAAGGTATGATCTTCTCTGCTGATGCAGCCGCAACTGTTAAGTTGTTAGATCTTGGTGTTGAGTCTGAGTACCAGATCTCTCGTCAAGGTACTTTGATGGTAGCTAAGTACGCAATGGGTCACAATGTATTACGCCCTGCGTGTGCAATCAACCTAGTAACTGCTTAATCATTAAGTAGGTAACACAATAGCCCCACTTCTCTCAGAACATCGAGGGAGGTGGGGCTTTTTTTTGGTTTTAAAATTGGAGCATGTAATGAATTTATCAACGAAGCTAGATGCAGTCAATGTTATGCTCTCGATTATCGGAGAGGCTGCTGTTAATTCCCTGTCCTCAGGTCTACTTGACGCTGAGATGGCAGAAACTATTTTAGATAACATCACTCGTAGTGTTCAATCTACAGGGTGGAGTTTTAATGAAGAGATTGGCTATACCCTTTCTCCTGATTCAGATGGACACTTAAACCTACCAGCGAACTGCGTGAGAGTAGACTTGTCCCAAACAGAAAGTAAATATCGTAACTCAACGTTTGACTACGTACAACGTGGTTCCAAATTATACGATAAGATAAACCACACCTATGTAATATCTGACCCTATAGTAGTCGATATGATTGTCCTGTTAGACTTCGAGGAACTCCCTGAAGCAGCTAGACGGTTCATTACTATTAGAGCAGGTCGTTCTTTCCAAGAGCGCGTAGTAGGTAGTGATACATTATCCTCATTAACAGCAGATGACGAGAACACAGCATGGTTAGATTTACTCCATGCAGAGTCTGACGTTAATGACCATAACATCTTTGATGACAGCAGCGTATCGCGTGTTGTTAACAGAAGCATAACTAACAGGATATTCTAATGAGCTTAATATCAAGTAACATCCCAAACTTAATTAATGGGGTGTCGCAACAGCCACCCTCTCTACGTTTGGGTAGTCAGGCCGAAGAGCAAGTTAACGGCCTCTCTGACGTAGTTACTGGATTGACTAAGCGACCTCCTACAGAGCACTTAGGAACAATCATAGGTGATCTATCTACTTCTAAAATCCATACTTATAAGCGTGATGAAAATGAACAGTATACGGTCATGGTATCAGATGGTGCTATCCGTGTACTCAACCAAGACGGTGTTGAGTTAGATGTAGAGTTAGACGTTGATGACGAAGGTGTTCCATATACGTATGACTACATCTCTGGTATCAACGCTGAGCAAGATATTCGTATAACGTCTATAGCTGATTTTAGCTTTATCTTAAACACTAAAAAGGTAGTCCTCAAATCAGATGAAATATACCCACCTGCGCGTCCTAACGAAGCCTTAGTTTATCTAAAGCAAGTTAACTATGATCGTGAGTATTCAATAAGAGTAGACACAAATGATAGTGGGACTGTTACGTATGGCGGGCTTACGGCTACTAAAACAACAGGCGGTAGCACAGATGATGCTAACTTACAGAACTCCACAGTTATCGAAACTCTGCGTTCTGATCTCAAGAGTACAACAGATTCTGATTCGGTGCGCTTTAGTAAACGCTCTGAGCTTGCTAGTACTGCTAACGTAATTAACATACTACGAACTTATCAATTATCTACTGTTTTCTTACCCACTGACTTAAGTCGTATTAGTGTGACAACAACTAGATTACTTGACACCTCTGAATACCAGATAGATACAGTAAACGATACAATATATATTTCGGCGGATGATCACATAACAGCTAAACAAGGTAAAAGCATAGTAAAGGGTTTATCGACACCTGTCGTCAATATACATAAAGCCGCATCCGATGATACCTCAGTTCAAGCTGATTTTTCTCTAGCTCCTGCTAATTATGAGGGTAAGGAGCCTATGTTCGTCATCTCTTCTTTAACAAGAGAGTTCGATATATACGCTGCTGATGACGGAGGTGGTAACGATCTTAAAGCCTTTAAAAATACAGCTAAGAGTTTCACAGATCTACCTAACCAATGTATTGAAGGATTCCAATTAGCCGTTATAGGTGATAACAATAAAGACGAAGATAACTTCCATGTTAAGTTTACAGGTACGGTAGGCCAAGGTGTATGGCAGGAGACTGTTAAAGCCGGTATCGAGAATAAGTTTGATCTTACAACTATGCCTCACCGATTAGAGAAGTTTATCTCTGATGGAACAGATGGTCGTGTTGTTGGAGAAGTATTCTGGAAGTTTGGCCCTACTCCTTTCTTAGAGAGGTCAGCTGGTGATGAGGATACTAACCCATTCCCTAGCTTTGTAGGTAATACCATAAATGATATATTCTTCCATCGTAACCGCTTAGGATTCCTCTCAGATGAAAACGTCATCTTTAGTGAGGCTAGTGGCTTCTATAATTTCTTTAGAACAACTGTACGCGCCTTACTCGACTCAGCTCCTATTGATGTTGCAGTTAGTAATGACAGCGTATCGATCCTAAAGGCAGCTATACCGTACTCAGAGCAGCTCTTATTGTTCTCTGACTTGGCTCAGTTCAACCTTACCTCAGGCAACCTATTGACTCCTACGGAAGTAGCAGTGAACGTTGCAACGAACTACGAGGCAGACTTAAGTGTCCGTCCGGTGTCAGCAGGTAACTCTGTATTCTTCGCTAATGATAAAGGCGCTTCTGTCGGTATCAGGGAATACTTTGTAGCAGGTCAAACAGAATTGAACGTAGCTGAAGATGTTACATCGAATGTACCTACTTATATTAAAGGTAATATAACAGGTATGGTTACTTCTTCTAATGAAGATACCCTCCTCGTTACCACTGATGATGACCCTAAGACTGTTTATGTGTACCGTTGGTATATAGCAAACAATGAAAAGGCTCAATCATCATGGTCTAAGTGGACGTTTGCTGGTGACATCTTGGATATGTCTTTTAATAACTCAGAGATATTCTTCTTATTCAACCGCGATGGTGTTAATACCTTCGAGAAGATGAACCTCTCAGAAGACACAGCAGTTGCTTTAACTACATCAAAACACCCTGTTCTACTAGATCGACGTGTCTTATTAAATAGCGCATCAGATACTGTACCTTATACAGACTCTAATGTTGCTTATATGAGCCTTAGTGGTAAGAACTTAAGCTCACCTAGCACTTACCCCGTGTATGCAGGTGTCCCTTATACGTTCTCCTACACGTTCTCAGAACAAGTGTTTAAACCAGATCCAGCAAAACCCATAACTATAGCTCGTTATCAGTTAAGGAACTTTAACATTGTGTACTCCGATACCTCGACATTTGATGTCACGGTCACGAGCACAGGTAGAGATCCTAAGTCTAGTACCTTTACAGGTAACTTACTAGGCTCCAGTTCGTTCGTGTTAGGCTCTGCCAACGTTGTACCTAATGGTACATACAAGGTTGGAATCCAATCACAAGCGTCTGAGACTGATGTGACTATTACTAGCGCGAGTGCTCTACCATGTAACTTCACAAGTGTGGAGGTGGAGGGCTTCGTTACAATACGATCACAACGGATGTAATATGGCTACTTATAGATCTAGTACAAAAGAAGATTGCTTTATCTTAGCTCCCCTTATGCGGGAGCAGGATAAGGTAGAAGTAATGTTCAGTCATGGGGTGGAGCCATTGGAGGCTCTGCTTGCATGTCTTGAATCACATGAATGCAACACTATAGTACACCAAGGACAACCTGTAGGAATGTTTGGAATACATCCTGTAGATGATCTGACAGCTTCCCCTTGGATGCTCGGTACAGATAAGATCCCTGAGATCGCTAGAGACGTTATGAAGGTCTCCTCTCAGTGGGTTAAAGATAAGAACAAAGAATACCCGATACTCGTTAACTATGTACATGAAGATAACGAAGTGTCTAAGGTGTGGTTGAGAAAACTCGGCTTTACCTTTATCCAACTCATAGATGACTACGGTGTTGGTAAACAACCTTTTTATGAATTCACGAGGATAAACTAATGTGTCACCCTGCCTTAATTATTGCCGGTGGTGCTATGCAAGCTATGGGTACATTACAAGGACATAACGCGCAAGCGGATGCCTTTGATGCTAATGCTAAAGCTGCACATGCTGCCAAAGTCGAAGAAGATCGAATGGCTCAAGAAGATTCAGCTGTTACTGATCAAGCGGCTGCACAAGAAAAGATTGATCGTGGTTTAGAAGGTATGAAATCCTCAGCCACGGCTTTAACCTCTGCTGGTGAGTCAGGAGTCTCTGGTAACTCTATAGATGCCCTTATGGGTGAGTTAGATGCTAGTGTCTTACGAGGTAATACAACCACAACACAAAACTTAGAACTGTCTCAGAGAGGCACACAGCGTCAGTTAGCTAGTAATAAACGTACAGCACAGAGTCGTATTAACTCTGTAGCAAAGCCTAGTAAGTCAGCTACCGCATTATCTATTGCAGGTACGGTTGCTTCTAGTGCGGCGGCTTATGGTACAGCTACTGCACCTAAACCATAATTTAAAGGAAATAACAATGGCTAATATATACTTAAATAACCAACCTGCTGGGTCATCCGGTAGTTTGACTTGGGGAACTGGTTCCGATAGTAACGATGGCTTAACCCCAGCTACTCCTAAATTAACAGCGAACGCTGCGTTTCAGTTATATGATGATGCCCCTCAAGATGGTGATACATTATTTATAAATGATGGTGACTATGTTTTCAATGCTCTTGACGGACGTTGGATCATAGGCCACGAAAGTTCTAATATCCAACCGATGAATGACTATGCTACTGCTATTACATTCTCTGGGACAAACACTCAAGGTCTTAGGTATAACCTTAGTACGTCAGAAGTTAGAAACCACGTAGTAGGTAAGATTGTCATTAAGACATCTTCTGAGAAAATATACGGTCTTTATTCATCAGGTAGTAGCACTAATTTAGCTGATAATAGTATCACATGTGCGGCTCGTTTCGTGCCTAATAGTGATGGCACAGCTGACGCCTCAACAAGATTCGGTTATTATGATACCTGTGGTTCAGGCTCTGTTGTTATAAATGGGGGTGGTGTTAGTGCAGCCGATGGTTCGTTGGTAGATATTAGTGGCGAGGCTTATGAGTATAGACCTTATTACCAAGCACCAACCGTATCTCTCAACAGCAGTGTACCAGCTATCGTAAACATTACTGAGTGGGCGTTAAACATTAAATTAAACATGACTGATTTACTGGGTGTTATTGACATAGCAATAGATAGTGCTTACCCAGCTAACTCCACAATTAATGTCTCTGGTGTCACAGGAACAGTTATAGCTAATAACACAAACGCATCGATGGTTTATCTCGTTAGAATGCACAACCAGCCCGATAACACTAGCGTTAATAATAACACAGTGACTTTCTCTGCTTTAAATAACTCAGGTGCTGGTGGTATCTTACTATTAGGAAAAGACTTTGACTCATTAAATAATGTTATTGACGGTAACAACTTAACTATCAATACAGATAGTGGTTCAGGTTTTGGTCTAACTATGGGTGCCGAAGGTACGGATGGTTTATATTCTCAAACATCGGGTGACATTACTAATAATCAATTGGCCTATACTAATACTGGGTCAAGCTCAAACGGTGTCCATGGTATAAACCACATATATGCAGAAGGCACAAGGTCTAACAACACTGTCACAGGTGTGGCTATAGGTAGTTTAACTAAAGCTAGTGGAGCTACGTCTTCTGGTAACACATATACAATAGAACCTTTATCTTCAAGTAAGGTATACCTATACGCTAAAGGTGCTTATGCGGGAGCTAGTTTCTCGAATGAGACTTTAATATCTACACCTACGTATACCGGTAACTTTATTCAGGCATTAAAAGATGATACAACAGGTGGTGCTGATGCTTACTGTGATAATACTACTTTTGCAGATATAACTATTCAAGGTGATGTTAGCGCAGATGCTACAATCTTCTCTGTTGGTTTTACCGCAGGGGATAATAGCACGGCGACACTTACTAATGTGACGTTGCCTACTGATGCAGCTACTTTAACTGTTTATGGTCAGGAATCTGAAGTAACTTATTCAACGATTGTAGATGTGAATTCTTTATCATGGGTAACTAACATAAACCAACCAAGTGGTGTTGCACCTATCTACACTGTGTGTTCTTTAACAGTAAGTAACTCTTACCAGAGTACTCAGTTCCAAGCGAGTACTATATGTCCCTTAGGACGTGATTGGGGTACTAAACGATATACCTCTGATGGTGTAATCATCCCTAACTATATTCACGGGGAATAAATAACAAAGCCCCTTCGGGGGCTACTTTAACAGGAATTAATAATGGCTAAGAATCGAGTACAAGTACAGGGCGTGAGCGCACCTAAGCTAGGGAACTCTATAGGTGGCATGGGACAAACATTTGTTACCCCTGACCAGTCTAACAGAGGTTCACAGATTGCTAAAGCCTTACAAAACGTAGGTGGTATCACACAGACTATCGCCTCGAATAAGATACAAGAACAGAAAGAAGAAGTCCGTCTAGTTGACGGGATTAAAGCTAAGAATGCCTATGGTGTCCTAAGCCCTTCTTTAGTTGAACACATGAAGAACCAAGACTACTCTATCACTGAGCGTGAAGATGGTACTCGTAGACGTGCTACGGCTGATGAGATGTTTGCTTCATGGTCTAACACCGAAGAATACCAAGGACAACTCTCACAGTTTGGCTCCGAGTCAGCTAAGAGAGCCTTTGAGGGTTCTATGGCACAGGCTGTAGCGGAAACTTATGGTACGTCTGCTGTTGACTTTGATCAACGTGAGATGCGTGAGACGTTCTCTCAGGAGCTTCAGGTGTCTGTAGCTAATGGTACGCCTAACGCATGGGACTCTTATGACGCTCGTTTAGTCGATACAGGTCTTATGAGTCGTCCAGAAGCGATGGCACAGATTCAGTCTGATGCTGAGCATATGTATAGAACTACTGGGGATGCCTCAGGGTTTGATTACATGGAAGCTAAGGGCATGGGTAATAATGAGTTTAAAGCTGCCAACGAAGATAAGAAAGAAGCTATTACTAATGATAGAGAGATTAAATCTAATCGTTCTTATCAACGAGATCAACAAGTAAAAGCTAAAGCTAAGTCTGATTTAATGGTTCAAGTATCTACACGTCTGGCTGAAGATCCACACGCTGATTTAGATGATCTGGAACAGCAAGCAATCGAAGCTGGTATTGGTGACTTTAGAGGCACAACCAACACACTTAGGAAATCTTATAACCCTTCTTCAGATAAAGACTATAAGATGACTGTCTCTGATCGTGTTGAACTACAGAAACAATTAACTGAACTACCTACACGAGCTCAACAGCTACAGTTTATGGAAGAGAATAGCTCTGTCATAGATAGCTCAACAGCAGGTACATGGTTAGGTTGGATCAATAGTGGTTCTCTACCTACCTTTAGAAACAATGACATCTACAAAGGAGCTATGAAGACTCTCGATCAACGTATTGAGTTCGCTCAAGGTTCTAACGAGAATGTCTTTAAGATCAAAGAACATGTTGATGATACTATGATTAAGGTCGTCCAAGGCGAACGCTGGAAGAAAGCTGAAGAAGATGGTGACATCGGAGAGATGATGGTTATCATGCAGGATGTGGTAACAGCTTCTACACAACTAGCTAACGCTGGTGCTGAACTCTCTTATACTGCTAGTGGTCGAGAAGCTGAAGAAGATGCTGAACGTCAAGCTGCGGATGACAAAGCTACTGAAGCTAATCGTAAACGACTAGAAGACTTAGAGAAACAATTTAACAAGTAAACTAAAGAGAAGCTAAAATGGATAAGAATTTCGATTATTATGCTGATTTAGCTCAGAAAGCTCTGGATGCGGGTAATAAGGATGATGCACGATTCTTAATGGATCATGCTGAGACGCTTGTTGCCCCTCCAGTTGCTGCTCCACCGGCTGAGGCTGTGGATTCTGAGTCTATGGATCCGGTAGATTGGATAGACGAGCCGACTGTGGCTGAGGGCTATACACCTGCGGAACCTGTAGAAGAAGGTAAAGGATTCTTAGGAGCCGCTGCGGAGGTTCCTACAAACATAAGTGCTGGTGTAGGATCAATGGTTCGTGAGGTAGGTGAAACTATTGACTGGGCTACAGATTCAATGCTAAGCTGGACAGGCGAACCTATGTCATTAGACGTAGATAACGCTTCTCCTGAACAATTAAGAATGTGGGAAGACGCTGGCGGTATTAAGTTATTTGATGCGTTCGGTACACAGGTAAAATATATAAGCGGTGCAGATAGAGAAGAATTTAAACAAGCTAACTTCTACAACATGTTAAAACTAGGTGAAGTAGCTGAAGATGCTCTATACACTGGCGTGGATGCTCAAGCTGACGGTATGCAGGAGACTCTAGCGGGTTCTCTTACACACGGAGTCACTCAGTTCCTATCAGGCTATGTACTCTTAGGGCCGGTTAAGAATGTGGCTACAGCAGGTAAAGTTGCTCAGTTCGCTATGGCATCTGGTAAAGGTGCTGTTGTAGACTTTGCTGCATTCGATGCTCACGAAGCTCGTGCGTCTGATATGATGCTTGAGTTAGGTATGGAAGGTGAATACCTCCAATGGCTCAAAGCTGATGAGAACGATACAATCCTAGAAGGTAAGATGAAGAACGCTATAGAAGGCTTAGGTCTTGGTGTGGCGGCTGAAGGAGCCTTCTTATTCCTACGTGCCTCTAAGAACTGGACTAAAGCTAAACTAAACCGTTCTGAAGGTAATATAAAGAAAGCTGAAGAACTTGAAGCGGAAGCTATAGCTATTCAAAAGGAAGCTCAAGAGAAGACCTTTAAGGACGCTAAGGACGTAGACATCGTAGACCCAGAGGGTAAACCTGTCGCTACGGTCACGGACGCTGATGCTGCTATCTTTAAGGATGAGGGTGATGTCCCTACGGTTGATGCTGATGTACCTGCCCCTAAGAAAGTTGAACTAGACGAAAGTGCTGCTCCTCTTGGTGCTAAGTTACCCGATCCCGATGACCCTCTACAGGGTGCTAAGGACAACCAGAAACTACGTAACGAGAAAGGCGACTTCCGTAGCCTAGATGAAGCAGGTACACGTTCTGAGTCTGTCTCATGGAGAGAGTCTAACGTCAAGGGCGCTCAGATGATCGCTCGTCTGATGAAAGGTAATGATGACGGTACTGGTATCATCCAACTAGCAAAGCAATTAGGTGAAACGAAGATAGATCCTAAACAAGCTGATGAGTTCGTTGCGGCTTCTGCACAGTTAGAGACATTCATCTGGAAACAGTTTGAAGCTCTTGCACGTACACCGGCAGCTAAAGCTGGTGACGTAGATACTGTACGTAAGTTAGAAGTCTTAACAGAAGCTCTACGGTATGCTCAGGCATCTCGTATGGGTGGTGTGTCGTCTAACGCTAGAGCCTTAGCCTTAGCTAAACAATTAAAAGATACAATCCCTGACTTAGATTTAGAGCTAACCCCAGAGGGTATGGTTCGTAAACTTAATCAGGAAGCAAATGCTGGAGCTATTAAAAAGACAGCTCTTAAATTAAACAAAGTGATTAACGCAGTGAATGAGCTATGGCTTAACTCCCTACTCTCCGGTGCATCTACACAAGCGATTAACATCGTGTCTAACACCATGGTTACATGGATAGACGTGTTAGAGGTAGCTGGTGGTGCAGGTATATCTGCTATCAAGAACCCTAAGGAAGGCGCTAGACAACTTAAGCTCGCTCAAAGGCAGGCTGTAGGTATTGTCAAGTATGCTGGCATCTCATTTAAGATGGCTGGAAGTACACTTAGGCATGGCCGTAACATCCTCGATGAGGAGAGTATGGTCAATGAAGCAGTTAATAACGTTGTAGGTGATGTAGCTATCGGTAGTGGTAATAAGGACATCTTAAAGGTCTTCTCAGATCCTAGTATGTCTGCTATTGATCGTGTAGGTAACATCATTCGTATTCCTTCAAGAGGTCTAATGGGTGGAGATGAACTCTTCAAACAGGTGAACTTTAGAGCGAAGGCATACGCATATGCTGCGGAAGAAATAGATAAACTGATAGGTTCGGGTAAAGTGACAGACGCTGACTTTGATAAGTTAGTAGAAGCACGTATAGACGAAGCCTATAAGGTCGCTAGAGAGTCTAAGAAAGGCGATGTCCTTGCAGATCCTATTGCTAATAAAGCTCTTAGGGCTGCTCGTGTAAATACATTTACTAATGATCTTGGTGAAACCGGTAAGGCTTTCCAAGGGTTCGTTGGTGATGTACCTTTACTACGACAGGTCGTTCCTTTTATCAGGACTCCTATAAACATTCTCAAGTACTCTGTTAAACGATCTCCTCTTGGACTTGCATCTAAGAGTATGAAAGCTGCCATAGAACGTGGCGGTGAAGAAGGAGCGCAAGCTATCTTCCAGATGACCTATGGTACAGTCCTATGGGGCGGTGCATACATGATGGTATCTGATAAACTCGTTACAATAGATGCTGGTGGTGGTGATAAGATGGAAGTACAGAGGTTCCAAGGCTCGTGGGCTGGGTATACATACCAGCAAAAGCAAGCTATGAGAGCGTCAGGTGCTTCTCCTAACAGTTACTACAATGAATCTAATGGTACATGGGAAGCCTATAACAGGTTTGACCCTATGGCTATGTTCATTGGTGTCGCTGCGGATGTAAGAGATGTAATGGAATCAGGTAAGACAGATGGTCTTTCTGATGCTTCTAGTGCAGCTATTATAGCTATCGCTAACCAGTTCAAAGATAAGTCTTACGTCAAAGGTCTTAGTGACTTCATTAAAGCTGCGGATGACCCAGAGAGATACTGGGAGAACTACGTTAACCAAAAGGTCGGTAGTTTCGTCCCTTCTGCTGTCGCTCAATTAAAGGGTGATGAGAACATACGTGAAGTACGAAGTGTCATGGATGCAGTCCTTAACAGGCTTCCTGTATTCAGTGAAACACTTGAGCCTACCTATGACATCCTCGGACAACCTAACATCCGTCCCGAAGGTTTCTTACAGAAAGGAACTAAGTGGCATGATGATACAGTTCGTTCAGAGATGTTCAGGTTAGCCCCTAGTATTGGTAAGCCCTCAGAGCGTCATGCTTCTGGTGTAGATCTACCTGACTTTAAGAATGATAAAGGTCAGACAGCTTACGCTAGATACAATGAGCTTATAGGTGAATCCAAAGTAGGTAACGTGGATCTTAAGACATCTTTAGAGAGAATGATCTTATCTGATCACTATCAGAAGAACTTGAAAGACGGTGGACAAGATTCAATGGGTAAAATTGGATCTAGCCGTGAGAAAGCTCTTAAGAAAATAGTAAATAAGCATCGAGAAGTAGCTATGAGAAAGCTACGGAAGGAATTCCCTGACTTTGATGCTGCAATAAAGACAAGAGAGAAGGAAGTTAAGAGCGCTCAACATTCATTTACAGGTGGCGAAAACGTGTTCCAACGTGGTGCTAAGTTCGATGACGGACAACCTAAAGTGGATCCTACTGATCTTCTTAACGGACTCTTCTAAAAACTAAAGCCCCTCTTCGGAGGGGTAACTTTTAACTTATAGGAAATTATAATGGCAAACTCATATGTAGAGATTCCAGTAACAGGTGTGGATAGTTATACTTTCCCCTTCCCTTACATTGAACAATCTCATATTAATGTATATGCTGGAGGCGTACTCCAGACTCAAGGAGTTCATTACACATTTACTGACTCTAACACTATTGAGTTCTCTGTGGGTAATGTTCCTACTGATACAAATACAGTTATTCTAATCCAACGTGTTACAGATGCTTCTGGACGCTTGGTAACTTATTCTAATACAGGCTTAGACGCTGATGATTTAAACTTAGGGTCTAAACAAAACTTCTTCTTAGCCCAAGAAGCTAAAGATGTCGCTGCGTTAAACATCACTAAAGGTGTAGATGGCCTCACAAGCGTAAATGGTCGTTTAACCAATGTAACTGATCCTATAGACGCTCAGGACGCTGCTACGAAGGCTTATGTTGCCTCTCAGCTTACTCAGAGTGCTACAGGTGGTGTTTATATTCAAGCTACAGCTCCTAGTGGGGCTTCTGAAGGTGATCTTTGGGTAGATACAGATACTGGCGTAATGTCTGTCTGGACATCTACAGGTTGGGCTAATGGTGGTACAGTTGAATCTACCACTTATAACTTTACTGGCAGTGACTTAACAGTCCTTGGTCCATACCACATCATTTCTGGTAATCAGGTAGCTAGTGCTAACATAAATCAGTTATTTGTTAATGGTATCCTTCTTAAGGAATGTACAACGGCTTTAGACTTTACAACAGGTGATTGGGATCGTTCTACTACTCTTGTAACTTTTGAGAATGCTTTAGCAATTGATGATGAAATTACTATTACAACGACTACTAGAATGTCCACTCAGTTATCTGATGCAATACTGGATGTTTCCTCTAGGTTAGACACATTATTAGCTTTGAGTGCGGGTAGCCCCGCTGCCGGTATAACACTTAAGGAAAGCTATCTAGCTACAGCAGGTCAAACTGTTTTTAACTTAGTAAATAGTTATGCCTTAGGTACGAATAATATATCTGTTTATGTTAATGGTGTTCGTCAATCAGCTTTTACAGAGACGAGTACGACATCTATAACTTTTACTAATCCTTTAAGTTTGACTGATGAAGTCTTATTTCTTATTAATGAGTTTAATGCTTCTGTATTTGAACAGGTTATCTTAGATCAAACTGAAGATGCCAGAGATGCTTCTATAGCTGCTCAAGGTTTAGCGGAAGATGCTAAAGATGATGCTATAACTGCTAAAGATGTTATTGTTAATAATGATTATTTAATACATAAACTTGGCACTGTCCAACTAGAAGCTAATAGTAGCCTACGTTTAAAAGGTGGAATAGCTGAAAACTATATATACGCACAACAGCAAACTTCTAGTACTACATTTAATACAAATGTCGTAGCCTCATATACGTATAATAGTTTGAGTATGCGACAACCAGTTACGTTTAAACAAGAGCTGATATTAACGTCACCAGACGGCTTGGTTACAAAAGAGTTAAAGATAAACAATGCTGGTCAATTAGTATTTGATGGTACAGTAATAAGCTAAATATAGGGGTCTTCGGACTCCCTTTAATTTTTCAAAGGAAACAATTATGACAGAAATTTCAAGAGCGGCTCAGGTCGCAAGGTTAGGCGGTGACGTTGTTTCCGTAAAGGACTTCGGTGCTGTCGGTGATGGTGTTACAGATGATACGGCGGCTATACAGGCTGCTATAGATAGTCTAAGTATTGGTGATGTTGGTGGTACAGTCTACCTACCTATTGGCGATTACTCTGTAGATAGTCTTACGCATCGGAATAGAGTCTCCTTAGTTGGAGCTGGTATTAACGCATCACGGCTACTAGCTAGGCCTTCCTCTGCTCTAGGTGTAATAACATTAGAGGCTGGTCAGGTAACAAATGCCGATATACGGAAGCTGAGTGTAGTAGGTAACGCCTCAAACACAAACCAATGGGGTTTGTTTATGGATCAACAAGATGACGGTGGTGTCGGCGGTTGGTGGTTATCGACAATACAAGATGTTGACGTAAGAGGGGTTAATTACGGTATAAGTATTCGAGGCGGTAGTGTTGATGCATTCCACCCAACACAGTTCATTACGTTGCGAAATGTAGTATCCAAACGTAACAATTTTAATGGTATTTCGTTACAAGTTCTTGGTCAAGCAGGACAATTCTATTATGAAAAATGTTTGTTTGATGGAGTGGGCGGTACAACACTAGGTACTAATGTCGTGCTGGATGATGTTGGCTCTGGTTTATCAGGCACTCACATCTTTGAAGCATGTTCTTTCCAGAATTCAGATAAAGCACTATCCGTAGAATCAATAGACTCTGTTTTAATTTCTAACTGTTGGTTTGAGAATGTTTCTACATCATTAACATTTAGTGGAGAGTGTTTTGGCTGCGTAGCTGATGGTACTAGGTTCGCTAACGCTGGGAGCACAGAAATTGTAAATCTTAGTGGTACATCTCATTTAAGTTTTACTAATAACTATGTTCTAGGGACCGTCACTAAACTAGCAACAGTATCTACAAATTCAATGATGATGTCAGAGTCTAACAGATCCTCAGTGAATACTACAACTGGGGTCACAAAACAGTTAGCTGTTGTGAGTAATACTATAGACTGTCGAAATGGGAACACCGTTATTGTAAATACTTCTACAGATGAAATAGCTACAATAAGTTCTAATGCGTTAGTAGGAGAGCGCCTGTTTCTGAAAGCCTTTACAGGTTCAATCGTTTTAAACAATACCGGTAATATAAAACTAGGTACAGAGTCTTCTCCTTTAACTATACCTAATAATAAAGTTATAGAGTTGGTTAAGTTTGACCTAAGCGGTGAATGGCATCTAGTAAATACTTAATCATTAAACATCAGGGGGTCTTCGGACTCCCTTTAATTTTAAAAAGGAAATATATTATATGTCACATAATACTGGTGAAAAAGACTTCGGTAGTCATACTATCGATGAACAAGGACGTATAGTGCCTAACTACATTTCTGATGCAGATTCAGGCTCAGGCGTTACAGTAGAACAATCGGAAGTTCTAAAGCATCTCAGATATGATGCACCCTCTCGTAAGCTGATCTCAGATCGAGCTATCGAAACAACTCTAAACTCTTTATATCTAGGCGAACAGCATAAGATGTCGTCAGGTGCAGAAAACATATTCTTTACCAACTTAGGAAACGATACAAACTTCTATCCTATGTGGGGTGGTCTTAAAGACCAGAGTTTAACCTCGAACCAAGGTGCAGATGGATTTATCCCACCTAGTGGTCGAGTATATTCAGATCTATTTAATCTACCCTTAGGTGGCAATCCTAACCCTGTAACAGCTACAGGCTATACCGGTGGCAACTTCTTTGGGATAAACATAGCAGGCTTAGGTATTACTACCACAGCGGCTGAACAGATTGATCCAGATGTACGTCTTGAGTACCGCTTATCCGTAAATGGTCGTCAGGTATATATGCAGGTACTTCCTAGGAATGCTCCTCGTTCAAGCGCGAATGAGACAATCTTCCCTAGTGATCTTATCGAGTGGTGGTTCGATCACCCTGTAGAGATACACGCAGGTACAACTATCTTTGCGGAGATCGTAAAGGTACGAGAGAGTGATGATGAAGACTTAGGTGTCTTTCAGGTACGCCAAGGTGATACAGTCGATCCTAATACTGGTCAGCTACGTTACCAAGCTATCGTACATAACAGACTCTTTGAAGATAAGGATCTTGAGTTAATCAGTCCTTACTTAAAGTATCAAGCTATGGACTTCGGTTTAGACGCTACAGGAGCTACGATCTTACTTAGAGACTTATCTTTAGGTACAGACT
>Ga0209199_1002256_pt1 | contig 21063 bp, 12 predicted proteins | sample COGITO_mtgs_1105_7_FD_184805 | JGI IMG/M metagenome (GOLD analysis project Ga0209199, IMG submission 184805) | Pelagic marine microbial communities from North Sea - COGITO_mtgs_110523 (SPAdes) (version 2) | ecosystem: Environmental > Aquatic > Marine > Epipelagic ...
CCATTAAGAGCATAAGAGTCATCAACAAACTGAATCTGTCCTTGATCACATCCATCAGGCACAATCATTTGTGCAACAGGAACAGGTTTAACTGTGATATTAATTTCATCAGTTATCGCAGGGCAGTTATTATTTGAAATAGTCCACGACAGCGTATTCACTCCTGGTGCTAATCCACTTACAGACGAACTGCAGTCGTTGGTATTAGAAAATGTCCCTGAACCTCCTAGAACGGTCCAATAACCATTACCCTGATTTCCATTTAATTGGAAGGTAGTAGAACAAATAGAAGTATCATTTCCGGCAAACGCAAATGGTGGATTGATCACTACAGGAAAACAAGTGTCGCTGCTCGAACAAGAATCAAACATGGTTAAACAAACCGTATCAAATACGACTGTTCCATCATAAGTCACCTGCACTTCAGAGCTATCAATATTAGCACCAACAATTGTACCTGAGCTACCAAAATTCCACGTATATCCAGTTGCAAAAGCATAAGCAGCCGCAGAATAGGTAAAAGTATCATTCGAACAAACTTGTGTGGGAGCAGCTGTTAATTGAGGTGTGGGTGGATCAGGACAGCATTCATAATACATGATTATCCTTCCAATATTATAACTTACCTCTGACCAAATGTTGGCCATTTGACCTGTCGAAAGATTTGCCTGCATTCCTGATCTAGAAAATGTAACAGGAATGGTAGATATGGTTGATGCATAATTGACACCATCATAACTATTTACCATATTGGCTGCTCTGGCTCCATATACACCAACAATATCACCTGCGCTGATTGGAATGTTGCAAGGAATCATTGCATTGGTAGGATAATTTGGAGAATAGAATTGAGATGTAAAGGCATTCGTATTGCCTGGAAAAGCTGGAGGCGGAGCGGTAGTAAACTTAACAACCTCTACAGATTGCACTCCCATAGAAGCATCCGTTGGAATATATAAACCACAAATTGTAAAATTTACGGGTGCTGTAAAATGGTATCCCCTGACCATACTGGTGAATGTATTGCTCTGTGGACCAATAGGAATTGGTGTTTGGGAGAAGCCCAAACTAGAAGTAATTATCAACATAAATGCCAATAATAACTTCACCGACTTCAATATTCGCTTTGATTTGATCATTGGTTATTTCCTTGTTCTTAGTAAAACTTATCGTAATTTATTTTTCTTTCCTTCTGGAATTCTTGCATTATCACAACATGCGTTGAAACCCATTCTTCAATTTCACTCAACGTTTCATTATCGAGTGATTCACCCAAAACTATTTCTGGAAAGTCCTGAGCTTCAAACAACATACTTACGTATGCATTGGTGTCCGTTGGTTGTTCTGCAGCATCTGTTATTATTTCCATGATGGCAGGAACGTAATAAGGTAAGCCTGGAGCGTCTGAAGCTTGAGAATAGGCTCTATTAGTGAAAAAGCTCACTGCAATAAATAGTGCCACAAAATAGATTTGCTTCTTGGTCATTTTATTCATCTTAAAACTCTTCATTATTGATTATTTCTCTACTCCGACTACGCTTAAGTTTCCTGACACTTCAAAGGTTTCTCCGAAGGAATCAGTATACAACAATCTATAATTGTAAACGCCCTGTTGAACCACTCTAGATTGGTTATTAGATCCATCCCATTGCACGTCTAAGCCTTCTCCTTGGAATATTAAATGTCCCCATCTGTCAAATATTTCAAGGGTCACATCAGACACATCCTGAAGACCATCAAACGAGAAAAAGTCATTAATACCGTCTCCATTGGGAGTGAAAGCCGAAGGAATAAATGGAATGTTGGCATGATTCACAATTGCCGTTTTCCTCAATGTGTCAGTGCATTGATAGACATTTCTAGCGACAAGCATAACCTCATACTCTCCCTCTAATTTATACTCGTGGGCTGGATTCTGTTCTCTAGATGTTTCCCCGTCTCCAAAATCCCATACCAGCCAATTGGTTTGAATCGACTCATTCTTGAATTGAACCAAAGGATTGGTTGTTTTCAACTTGTCAAGATCTGGATCACTGCTGAAGGCAGCGATTGGTTGTGGGATCACAGTAATAGAACTATCAAGTGTCGTAGATCCTAAGCAACCCTCATCCGTTAATATTTCAAGTGTAACATCATACACTCTTACCCTTCCAGAACTATTTACATAGGTGTATTCAGCAGTATCAAAGCGGCTAAATCCATCTCCGTAATACCACTTATACTTTAAATCTCTATCCGTGAAACTCTCCGTAGAATCAAGAAAAGCAACGTACAATCTTGAACATCCGCTATCTGGAACTGGAGTGAAGTTGGGAATTACTCTTTCATAAACTTTCACCGGATAAGTTACTGTGCCAATACACCCTTTATATGACTCTACTTTAAAAGTGACATCATAAATCCCAAAAGTTTCAAATGCATGTTTAGGATTTTGCTCACTCACCAATCCTGTGCTATCTCCAAAATCCCATGAATAACTAAAAATTGACTCGTTATTGAAACGAGTACTGTCAGAAAAGCTTATCAATTCATCCTCGCATTCATTGGTGAATACAAAATCCGCCTCAGGAATTGCAAAAACAGGAATCTCTTTTTCAATTGTCGCACGACAGCCATTGTCAGATTCCGTTGTTAACTCCACTTTATAGAGACCTACTTCATCAAACAAATGCCACACGTTAGCACCAACGTAGTCAATTGAATCATCAATCTGCCAGAGGAACTGATCTATAGACCCATAAGCAATGGTAGATTGATCGTCTAAGAAATGAGTGTCTCCCAAACATACCCGATTGGAATAATTGAACTCATTCACAGGCGTTGGAAACACTTCTAAGCTCACTGTCTTTTGATCTAAACAACCTTGATCAGTTTTCACCAATAAAGTAACATCAACAAAACCATTCACTTCATAGTCATGGGCTGGATTCTGCACATATGCTGAATCATTTCCATCACCAAAGCTCCATGACCATCTATCAATGTTCGCTCCTATAATCGTACTTAAATCATTAAAGCCTGTCGTTTGAAATTGGCAAGCATTGACCGCGTTAAAATCAGCAACTGGTAAATGATATACTTCAACAGGAATTACCGCATTCGCAACACAACCTTGATCTGAATAAGCCGTGTGATTGATTGTATATTGCCCAGGGAGACCATAGGTGTGGTTGGGTGTCAGATTCACACCTGCACCAAAGCTTGTTTGAACGCCTGATCCATCGCCAAAATCCCAAGAAACTGAATCGATAGAACCTAAACTGATTGTTGAGGTATTTGAAATCTCAACAAGATCTTGGAAACATACATCATCAGCCACAACACTCAACACAGGCATTGGATTGACCGCTAAGTTTTGATACAAAGTGTCCGCACAACCTTGCGCGCTCACTATCAATCTTACATTGTAGATACCAGGAGAATTATAATTATGTGTAGGGTTTTGATTGGAGTAATTATCCACTCCATTTCCTGTGACATCCCATAACCAAGAAGTAATTGAAGTTCCATTACTCGCACTTAAGTCTTGAAAAGAAACTGGTGTTCCTTCGCAGACATTTGCCGTTGTGAAATTGGCTGCAGGTGTTGCTATAACATCCACATTCATTAGATCCGAAGTGCTCGGGCACCCGGCAGAAGAAACCGTCCATCGTAAAATATGTTGTCCCGGAGAGAGTGTTGAATATCCAGATTGGTGATCCGCAGTGTCTGTAAAAGAACCTGCACCTGGAGCCGAAACAACCGACCATAGACCATTACCGTTAGCTGCAGCCGTAGCCGCTAAGTTCGCCATATTTCCAGCACATACCGTTCTATCCGGCCCTGCATTAGCAAGTGTTGGATTGGAATTAATAGCAACGCTTAAACAAACGCTATCACTGGTTGCACAAGAGTCTGTAACCTGAAGACAGATATCACCTCCATTAGAACCAAATTGAACATGAATTTCATTACTATCTTGAGTTGAAAGGAAGGAAGCACCCGGAGGTAAAAACCAATTGTAACTAATAATACTTGGAGATGCCGTCACTGAATACCAAGCACTATCATTTTGACAAATCGATACAACACCACTGATGGCTGGTGGCGAAGCTGGCTGGTTAATGCTGTAATTCACACAAATGTCAGGACTAGCGGTACAAGAATCTGTAAGCGAAACACAGATTTGACCACCTGTTGAATTCGGACCAACAACCATTATCATAAGAGAATCATTGGCTCCTGATATGATTGTATCTCCTGCCGGAACTGTCCATGTATATGAAACTGCATTCGTGTCAAACGGAACGTAAAAAGTTACCGTATCACCTATACAGCTCGTTGTATCACCGATTATTGGCCCCTGAGGAGCAGCAGGTGTGGGACAACAACTGTAGAAAACGTGCCCATTAAATTGTCTCGGATTGAATGACGCGCCAAAAGGATAGTCCTTTCCGTAGCCTTGAGAAATAGAAATATCTCCATTGCCCATGTAGAAATTACCAGCAGTACCGACACCATTTGTATATCTCATAATCGGTCCACTTGCGCCTGTACTAGTCACATAAAAGCCTGTTGTATTTCCATTTAATACCGGAACATTAATGTAAACAGGAATTTGAGTAGAATTATTGGTCCCAGCGCTAACCACATTGTTCGCACTCCCCGCTAGCGTCCAAGCCCCAGCATTAGCTTGATTTCCAACAATCCCTGCTGCACATGACCATATTTCAGCTACACCAATTGTTCCCGCATCAAAATTTGCCCAAACCGAATCTACCGTGACGTCAGTCAACGCAGTAAGATTAAACATCAAACCATCTTGACCATTATTTTGGTTCATTGGCAAAACAAGCGGGCTTCCAGCACATTGTCCTTTGACTGAGACAGGCGAAATACATGCGAAAGCAATAAAAATCGTTAGAAGAGGTATTATTCTTTTCAAGATCATAGTATTATGAGAATCACAGGTAAAGCAACGTTTAAAGGAGCTGCTGAATTAGCGCTAGCGAATATAAGAACACATTTCGATAAATTATTCACCATACGTGATGAAGTCGCATTGAAGAGGGATGAGTTGCCTATAAATGTCGCTCATCCTTTTTTCAAATGTTCAGACCGAAACAAATCCGAAACTTCCTTCACAGGATTAAAGGTTTCGATAGGAACTTCAACAAAAATGGTAATCCAATTTGCCATGGCTCCATTCCAAAGCCCTGGCCATTCAAGTGCTTTGATATCCAATTTGTTATGACTTTTTGACGCCACGAAATAAAGATCATCATCTACAAAATCGTGTAAATCAATTTTATGACCCTTTAAATCTTTCGTTAAGCATACCAAATCAACCGGATTAAAGTGAGTCGAAGACTTGAGTATGTTTTGTTGCCTTGAGTTTGATGGATTTATTTGTGCCTGCTCTACAATTTGAAGAGATTCTCCAATGTAATTATCAGTCGTCCAAAACGGACCGCCTCCCGGCTCCCCTTCGTTCTTCACCATTCCGCAAACACGAATAGGTCGTTTCAAATATGATTTGAGCTGTTTGTAGCCTTTTGGAATTCTGATTTTCCACTTATCTCTTAAATCTTGAATTTGATTCTCGTCAAGCAAGCCTTTCTCTAAACTTACATGCAACGTCATCATATCATCGCGCAACTCGAGTAACTTGCCCGCTAAGGCCTTTTTATACATTACTGTATAATTCAACATGCGATCATGCGCAACATTATCAATGTTCTTAATGAAAATGAGATCAGCATTCAAGTCACTCAAATTGTGAAGAAGAGCACCATGACCGCCTGGACGAGTTACTACTTCGCCATTTTCAAATACAGCTTCATTCTTCGCATTTACTGCAATTGTATCGGTCCGTTTTAACTGATGTGAAAATGTAATATCCCAATCTGTTGAGTCAAATGGAGGCCTCGAAACCCACTGACCAATAGCTTTTTCAAACCCTTCTAAATGCTCAGGCGAAACGGTGAAATGTACATGAGCTACTCCATCTTTTGACGCATAGTTCATTGCTTCTTTTAAATGCTCAACTATTGGCATCTGAGGTTCATCATACAAATGGAAATCAATCAATCCCTTAGGTAATTGACTCAAGTTTAAACCATCAGAATAAAGCATCAACTCCAACCAGCGGACTTTTGCGTCAAGCCCAGTTTCAAACGTTTCAACATCTTCTCGATCTGCGACTTTTAACCATTCTTCAAAAAACGCCAATTCCTCTACTCGTTCAAAAAAACGATCTATTTCTGTCTTATTTCCTTTCGGATCTTCCAACCAAGCAAAGACTTTCTTAAACATTCTTGTAGCCGCACCCGAGGCGGGAACAAATTTCATTCTAGAAAGATCCGACTTCTCAAATCGATCAATTGCCAGCGTGATTTCAGGTTTTTTTAATTTGAAAATCCCGCCACCAATGGAGGCCGGACGCAACAATTGAACATACTTCGTTCCTCGTTCAAACTTATCAAGTTGATTTCGAATATTCCCGTCCGATGTTATGCTAGGTTCCAGTGCTTTGCGTTGGCAGGTTTAATAACTAATCGGACAAATTTACAATGCCTATCCCTGCATTCAAAAAATGCTTTCAGAAGAACGTACTTTTGCAGCATTCAAAATTATGGCAGCACCAGTTCAACATTCTCACTTTCCAATAATGGAACACTTCTCCACCATACAAGGCGAAGGGTTTTATTCAGGAACACCAGCTTATTTTATTCGCATTGGAGGTTGCAATGTAGGATGCCATTGGTGTGACGTAAAGGAAAGTTGGCCAGACCAAGGCCACGATTCAATGTCTATTGAGGAATTGGTGCAATTGGTTGAAAACAGTGGTTTGAGTGTGGTTGTGATTACTGGCGGAGAACCAATGATGCATAATTTAGATGGATTGACTGATGCACTTCAGAAGGCAGGAAAGTCTATTCACCTCGAAACCTCTGGTGCTTATCCATTATCAGGTAGCTGGTCATGGATCACCTTTTCACCAAAAAAATTCAAAGCACCCACAGCTGAGTTTTACAATAAGGCACAAGAATTGAAAGTGGTTATTTTCAATCAATCTGATTTTGCTTTCGCTGAACAACATGCCGCTGAGGTGCACGAAGGATGCAAACTCTATTTGCAACCAGAATGGAGTAAGCGAGACACAATGATGCCATTGATTGTTGAATACATTAAGAAACATCCAAAATGGCGCGTTTCATTGCAAACGCACAAGTACATGCACATACCATGAGAAAGCTTTTATCGATCCTCTTCTTTGTCATTTCCGTTTTATCTGCCATTGCCCAAGGTGGTGGAACAGAAGACAAAAAAGCGTCAAACTTTTATGAAGAAGCTCGTCAGCACAAACGATTTGGAAGGGTCGAACAAGCCGAAATTTATTTTCAAAAAGCGCTAGAAAGAGATCCTGAATACCTAGACGCACTCTTTGAATTGAGTGACATGTATATGAAAATGGGCAAGACAGCTGAAGCTAAAAAGCACATTGAATCCATTGTAGAAAAAGACGAAAGATTTGCACCAAGCCTTATCGTCACCCTTGCTATGATGGCACAAATGGAAGATGACTTCCAAAAAGCATTGGGCTATTATGAGCAATACATGACCATTGCTCCGCCTGAATCAAACAACTATCAAGCTGCAAAAAGAGGCGCAGCGAATTGTGAATTTGCCATGTGGGCCATGGAACATCCTGTTCCTTTTGAACCGAAAAACCTCGGACCGGGAGTGAATTCTGAGAACGATGAATACTTTCCCGCAATGACAGCCGACCAAGAATTATTAATCTATACACGTGAATTTTACGCTCCCAATAATCCGATGAGTCCTGATGGCAAAGACGAAGACTTCTTTTTTTCTGAGCGACAAGAGGACGGCTCTTGGGGTAAATCATACAACCCAGGCAGACCAATAAACTCATCTTGGCGAGAAGGCGCACCCACGATTTCTCCTGACGGCAAATACATCATTTTCACCATTTGCGATTTATACGGACAATATGGGCAAGACAAAGAAGGCTTTGGAAGCTGTGACCTTTTTGTTTCTGTGCGCAATGGAAAATCATGGTCTCGGCCTGTTAACATGGGTCGAACCATTAACAGTAAAAACTGGGAAAGTCAACCGAGCTTTGCTTCAGATGGTAAAACACTCTACTTTGTGAGAGGCAGATACAGCAAAGAACATGAGCGCTTTGACGACATATATTTCTCAGAATTGATCAATGGAAAGTGGAGCCAAGCACAAGCGCTTCCGCCCAACATCAACTCTACTGAAGACGAAGAATCGGTGTTTATTCACCCAGACAATAAAACGCTGTACTTTTCATCAAGAGGGCATGTAGGATTGGGAAATATGGACATTTTCATGACCCGAAAAAATGACGATGGCACGTGGGCAGATCCAATAAACCTAGGTTATCCGATCAATACACCTGAACACGAAAACAGCTTTTTTGTGAGTGCCGATGGCGAGTATGCCATTATAGCTAGCAACCGCGAAGGCGGATATGGAAAACTGGACCTTTACTCTTTTGAATTACCAGATGCATTGAAACCCAATCCGGTCACCTATTTACAAGGAAAAATTAAAGCTGCTGCCACAGGAAAACCACTCGAAGCATTCTTTACGTTGATCGATCTTGGCACGGGCGATACGATTGCCCAAGCCAGTTCAGATAAAGAGAACGGCTCATTCTTAGTGGTTTTACCCTCTAGCGAAAACTACGCGTTGATGGCAGACAAGCAGGGCTATCTTTTTCATAGTGAAAACTTCGAATTGGACCTCGCCACAAACAAAAGTCATTACACCAAAAACATAGAGCTTCAACCTATTGAAGCTGGACGCAGCGTGGTGCTTAAGAATGTGTTTTTCGATACAGATAAGTTCGACCTCAAGTCGGCCTCTAAAACCGAGCTGAATAAATTGACCGATCTTCTGGTTGCCAATCCTGACATCAAAATTGAAATCTCTGGACATACAGACAATCAAGGAAATGCAGCCGCTAATCAAATTTTATCTAAAAACCGTGCCAAGGCGGTTTACCAATTTCTGATGGATCACGGAATCAGTGGAACACGACTAAAATATAAAGGCTACGGACAAAGCAAACCGATTGCCACAAACGACACTGAAGAAGGCCGAGCACTGAATAGAAGAACCGAGTTTATTGTGTTGGAGTGATGATTTTAAAGCATTGAACTGAACGTTCACCATTGCCAACTTTCACAATATAAACCCCAGCTTTTAGACCCGCAAAGTCTACAGCTTTATCGGTTACAAAATCTTTGCGCACTAAACGACCTTGAACATCATAAACCCAAAAGTTCAAATTGCTTTCTTGTGAAGTGACAATAATACTTGGTCGTGAATCTTTGTAAATCAAATAACCAATCTCTGAACGATCAGTGATTGGACTCACAGCCAAGGTGTATTCAACGATTTCAGTAGTATCCTCAATAGTCGAATACACTTTAAAAGGTCCTGGACTTGCCGTGGGCGTCTTTACAATGAGTAAATCAGTTTGACCATTACCTCCCGAATTAGTAGTGCCAAACAAGTAAAAGTTGCTGTCGCTTCCTTGAATGATCGACTTCAACGACTCTGTGCCTGATAAGCCATATGAATTGCCTGCTTCATAAGAACCAGTATCTGTTATTTGATACAAATGAAAGTCTTCACTTCCTTCACCATAAGTTCTGGTTGAGACACCATTAATATACTTCCCCGAGAAAGTCTTTATTGACTTCACTCCGAAATCATTGTTATTCTGAACAAATGGATTGAAACCAAAAGGCTCTTCCCAGCGCAAATTAGACGATGTGTCTAAACTCAAAAGATACGAATCAAAATCTGCCAAATCAAAAGATGAAGTTGAGCCCGTAACCAGAATCGTGGAGTCACTATCAATTAGAATAGAAGATGCATAATCAGATTTCCTACCTCCGTAATTATTCACGCTGAGTATGCTGCCAGATAATGACAATTTCAAAATCAAAACGTCAGATGAAACGGAATCCTGAGGGACAATCTCACCTGCAACCCAAATTGAATTGTTCTGCACATCTATTGCATTCAAAGCAAAAGAATCAGCAAGTGATATCCCAAATGATTGTATTTCATTGAGTTGATAATCAAAGTTTCGAACGAAATACGTCTCCTCTAAAGCAGCACCTTCATTTCTGAATAAAAGAAAAATACTCTCCTCATTTGAACACAGATCAACCGGTGTTTGAACCCCTAATTCCTCTAAAATCAGCGTATTAAAGACGACACCAGAACTATCAGCAACATCCAAGCGAATGTCATAATCAGATGATCCAAAACCATCGTAAGAATAACTTGCAAGAACATAGTTCCCATTATTAAGCTTTGTTACTGAGGTTAACTTTTCAATTCCAACAGTGCCAATTCTTTGAGAATTCAATAAGGTTAAATCAAATGAAACATTTACAATGTAGATATCCGACTGACCGTTACCGGTGTTTCCAGTATTGCCAAAAAGCAACACTCCTTCATTTGTCTCAAATAAATCCACAGCGTCTTCAATCCCCGGAGTTCCGATGGTAAGATGAAAGGTAGTATCCTGTCCTACTCCAACTAGAGCAGCCAAAACGATAGCTATTAAAAAGACGACCTTTTTCATGTTCCAAAGAAGTATTGAATTCCACAGCCGAGGGTGATTCCACCAAAAGTTTTCGGAGCGATAACAGCTTCAATATTGGCAATACGCAAAGTGGCCGCAAAACACTCATTGCGATACGAAGCTCCTAATCCCGCTTGAAACGATCCATATCCACCGTAGCCAAATTCTGACGAAACAGACAACTTAGGACTGAATCGGTAGCCTGCGTTCAACCAGGCATAAGTTCGAGCAATCGTTTGCCAACGAACAACCACTCCGGCACCAGCTTCAACACCCTGATCGATGTCTCTCTTGAATTCCAATTGCATATATCCGGGAATCATTTGATTGACTGTTCCTCTGGAAAAGCCCGCACGCACTCCACCGAGCAGTGAATCTTCTAAGTTGTAGGCGTTTATGGCCGATTGCGCGTTGTTCAAATCATTTACCTCAATCCCTCTGGCCAGCACATTCGTATCCACAGCATAGGTTTCTGTCTCAGGATGCCATTGAATCACTCCAAAATTCATCAATAATGCACTCACTTCCCAAAGCGAACCAAATGCTTCCACGTGTTGGGTAAAAAATAGATCAATGGCAGCGCCACCTCCGTTATGTTTAAAAAAACCAGTATTTGAAGTATCCGAGTAATATGCCGTACCCCTCAACTGGAGCAAAACGCTGTCTCCAATATTAGAAGTGTAAATCGAACCTTGGTTAATATTCAATGACGCTGTTGACTCCCCGTTTAAGAAAGAAACCATACCTCCATAGCTTACACCTTCGCTCGGCTTAAAGTTTAAGCCGACCCCCATTTTTTGGTAGCGTAGTACATTAAAAGTGGTGCGATTAAAATTGGCTTCTTCGCCTGCAAATTGCTTGTTTCCATCCAACGCAAAACGACCTAAATCACCTGGGAAAATTGCATTTATATGCGCCTCATCGGTCACACTAAACACAAGGCCCGCACACAAATTGGGTAAAGTGAACCCGCCTTGCACTCCCATGCTGTAATCTCCCCCGATGAGGTTATTTGACGTCTTAAATTTTGAGAGTTGATGATCTTTCACTTCGGCCTCAAGCTGCTCTGATTTGCTGATGTTGACTAAAAAAGAATTACTCAGCTGAGCAGAAGAAACACTGCCAAAGCCATAAGCTCCCACAAAAGCCTTCTTCGGGCCCAAGTCAAGCCAAGTCGGCTTGAGGTATCGCTGAGAAAAAGCTGCGCTTGCACTGACTAGCAATGACAATATGAATACCATTCGCATCATTGGGTATTCACGTTTAAGTCGGCCACCATCTTAAAACCGATGGTGTAGTTGTCATAAATATTCACCACTTGTCCGTCATACGTGTCAATCACAGCGAGCAATCGCATCGCTTTGGCAAGCTTCAATTTTTCTATGATTTCCTGATTCACAGGTATCACAATTTCACTTTCTCCGTTGACAAGCAATTCGCCTTGAGCATCGGCAATGGCCGAGGCTATAGACTGGGGCTGATCAAGCAAACTGTCTATTTCTACTCCGTTTTCATCTTGCAGATAAAGCTGAACCTCCGTTGAAAATGGATAGCCATTGTCAAAATAAACCCGTACATAACCACCGTTGATCAAGCCAGTTCCCTGCTCTGGATTTTCTTCAACAAATTCTACATCAAACGTATCTTGAAGCACCAATCCAGAAACACCAACCTTCAAAGGCACATCCATATCTAAACTCACAGAAATATCGTTGCCGTAATAAACAAAGTCATTGCCCAATGAAATATTACCCAACGGATTGATAGATAAGTCAAGGTTATACTGAAGTCTATTCGGCCTGAGTTCTATCAACTCATCGAGGTTAGAGTTTTCGTGGGTAAAATCGAACGTTTTAAAAATATGCTTTACAGGATTCTCTTTTGAATAAAGATTCACGGCACGACTTAGTTGTTGTGTTTGTTCAATAACCGGGTGACTTAGCGAAGCAGATTGTCCCAATGAATTGGCTGTAGACATCTCCAATATCTTCAATTGCAAGTCTGCGCCCACTCCATTATCAATGGTCATGCGAACATCGAACTCCGCAATATCCAGAGCATCAAAGGGAATTTCATCAAAAATATCGATCGCACTCTCATCTTCATAGGTTGTGTTGCTGGAACCAAAATAACCAACAGCATATTGAGGAATGATCTTATCAAATTTGTTCTCTATGGTAAACCCTTCTCCTGCAGAAAAAGTATACGTTGATCCTTCAGCAGGATCCACCATTACTTCCACCTTGGTAGCTAATGTGTTCACTGAATTTCCATTCAATCCTCTCAAGTCTAATGCATAACCATCGAGGTTAAAATTACCCGTGAAGGTTGATTTTCCTGGAACAAACTCAATCAATTCAAAAGTATCGCCATCTAGAGTTGCCGATAAAACCTGGTACTTAACGATGATCTGTTTCTTTAAGTTATTGGTAAGCTCCACTGAAAACAAGGATGAGCGCACCTCTGCATAAGTCAGCTCTATTTCTTTGAGCTTATACTTGGTATTGGAAGTGTTCGTATAAAAAGGAACTCCTGATGGTATTGTAATATTCCCTACTGGAATGAAATAAGATTCAGACAGCGAAGTATCTGGAATTCCTATGAGCGAATCGAGGCCTAGGTTGATCAAGGTTTCGCTCACCTTCAGGTGAAACAGACCGGATGAATCGGTTGCCAGTTCATCAGACACTAAAATGTCTCCTAAGTTTAATTCACCAAATGCAATGGGTGCCAAAACATCGGCATCCCAAGGAGCTAATTCAAAATCCCTTCGGCAGCCATCTGTTAAAAAAACAACAAATAGCGCTGTGATGATATGATACCTTGATTTGAATGATTTCATTTGCAGCAAGATTCAAAGGTGTTAAAAAAAGGCATGCTTGAATCCATAGACGTAAAGCAATGCAAACACGTCTTTAAATCATGGTAATAACAGCCGTATAGTGGAATTATGAATAACATTTTACCACATCCAGATCGTAAGTTTTTCATTTCTTGGCTCGTATGCTTCATTGTCATGTATGGACTTTCATACACGTGGCATGGCATTGTGTTGAATGACTTCATTAAAATCTCCTATCCAAAGGATGTGTTTTTATTGATCTCTGGTTTGATATATTTCGTGATTGCTCTACTCATTACCGTGCTTACTTACATGTTTAAAAAGATCAAAGATTCTTTTAAATACGGTGCTTTTATAGGCGCGGGTGCTGGAATTTTAATTTATGGCATTGCCTTTCTTTTCGGCATTAGCTTTAATGCAGTAATTGACCCGAAACTGATTGCATTCGACCTGGCTAGGCAAACCTTTGAACAAGGTTTTGGCGGATTGATTTGTGGATGGGTTTATCGATCGCTTTACGCCAGAGAAAAACACTTTTCTAACTAGCGTCTAATAACTGCAAGTCAGTCAAGTTTCGGTAAGTACCGTTTTCAATCTTCATCAACTGATCGTGCGTACCTTGTTCCTTCACTCTTCCGTGATCCAACACTAAAATATTGTCTGCCTTTCTGATGGTGCTCAATCTGTGCGCGATGATCAAGCTTGTTCTGTCTCGCATTAACTTTTCAAGCGCATCTTGCACCAAACGCTCGCTCTCCGAATCCAACGAAGAAGTAGCTTCATCTAGAATTAAAATTTTTGGATCCTTTAGAATAGCTCGAGCAATCGCCACGCGTTGCCGTTGACCACCACTCAACTGAATGCCGCGCTCACCCACCAACGTATCAAACCCTTCGGGAAAAGACTCAATAAATTCCAATGCATTGGCTTTCTCAGCGGCTTGCTTTATTTCATCCAATGATGCGCCAGGCTTTCCGTAAGCAATATTCTCAGCGATGCTACCACCAAATAAAATGATGTCTTGCGGCACCAAGGCCATCTCGTTTCTCAGAGCAGAAATTGAAAACAATTCTGATGATTGACCATCAAATAAAATCTGCCCCTCATCCAAATCATAGTAACGCAATAGCAATGCTGAAATGGTTGTTTTACCGGCACCACTTGGACCTACAACAGCCACCTTTTGACCAGGAGCAATCGTGAAGTCTATTCCTTGAATAACAGGCTTTTCCTTTCTTGTAGGATATGAAAACTTCACTCCCCTAAATTCAATCTTACCAGACAAGTTCAGTTTTTCAAAAGCTTCTTGCGGGGTCAACGCTTCTGGTGTAACTTCCATCAAATCGAGTAAGCTTTCAGTGGAGCCAATTGCTTTTTGAAGACGACCAAACACGTCTGCCACCCCACCGATAGACGCACCAATAAATACAGAGTACAGTATAAAAGATGTCAGCACATCCAATCCTATCTCTCCTTCATTGCGCAACTTAACGCCATACCAAATCACTAAAACAATGGTTCCAAACAATCCGAAAATAATAAAAGAAGCAAATGCTCCGCGCCATTTAGCGCCCTTCATGGCAAGTGTCCTAACCTCTTCTACTGCTTTGCCATACCTCAGCATCTCTAAAAACTCATTGGTAAAAGCTTTCACGCTTTGAATACCAGTAATTGTTTCTTCCACTACTACTTGACTCTTGGCCAATTCTGATTGAGACGCCTTTGATAGTGTTCGAATAAATTTCCCAAAAAAGAAGGCCAACAGCATCATGACTGGAATTGAAACCAGCATAACCAGCGTCAATTCAATACTGTAATAAAACAATAATGCGATTCCAAAAACAATCATAAAAATCCCTCGCACCAACTCTGACAGTGTGGTCATGAACGTTTCTTGTAGTTGACTGATATCATTACTTATCCTGCTACTTAACTCTCCAGCACGCTCGTTATTAAAAAACGCCATCGGAAGCTTAATCAAATGCCCGTAAGTATCTTTTCTTAACTGCGCTATGACGCGCTCCGTTACGTCAGCAAAAAGATAAATGCGCATGAAAGAAAAGATAGACTGCAGCGCAAAAACAGCCATCAATAGCAAGGCTACCTGATTAATGTTTTCAAGGTTAAAAAATGCATCAATAGGACTTTTTTCTGCTTCATCTCCAGCCAATAAACGACCCAATAAACTAGGAAAGGTCATAAATGTGAATACGCTCAAAAACAGAAATACGAGACCTAGCGAAAAGGTCCACTTATATGGTGTTACGTATTTAAAGATCCTTACCGTGCGCTTCAACGCCTCTTTCGAGACCCTCTTTTTTTTCTCTTCATCCATTGCGCACAAAAGTCACGATTAATAGTCTCTCTGTAAAGTCTTATAATTTTTTTTTAAAAAAATGTCATTCAAACACTTAGTGTGGACTGACGCAACAATTGATCCTTAAGTAGTCTGTCAATCGCTCGGAAATAGTTATTGTTGTAACTAACAAACTTTAGATTATGATCAAGTCTTACTGGATGAGAAGTGGAAGGAAATTGACTTAGGAGAAGACAAATTGCGTTATAATTATGCTGTATCTAATTATGGTAGCATTGTAAGTTACTCGGAATCATTAGAAAAAGGACGTCTTCTTAAGGGCAGCCTTGTTGATGGATATCCAGTTTTTCGATACAAACAATTCTATAAGTCGGAGAATGGCACAAGGATCAAGAATAAGCAGATTTTCATTCATAAATTGGTCGCTCACTCTTTCAGAGAAAGAGAAAACGATGATCAACAGTTTGTTATCCATTTAGATTACAACAAACTCAATAACCATATTGACAACCTCAAATGGACCTCAAAGCGAGAAATGGAATTGCATCAGCAAACCAATCCAAACGTCCTTTTAGCAAGAGAAAAAAGAAAAGAAACCAAACCTTATAAAGGGCATAAGCTTAATGCGACTCAAGTAAAGCGTTTAAAGAAGAAGATTTTTGATCCGAAGAGAAAAACGAGATTAAAAATCTTGGCCAAGCAATTTGGCATTTCTGAAATGCAACTCTATCGTATAAAATCTGGAGAAAACTGGGCTCATGTGACTATCGAAGATTAGGAATCAAACCATAAGTAAATTTAAAGGCTCTCAAATTGAGAGCCTTTTTTATTTTCTAATCGACTGACTAGTATATTTGAAGCATATGAAAAGAACCTTACTCTCTGTGTTGATAGCTATAGCTGTCACTCCAAGTATAGCGCAAACAATAGACACTGCAAATACGCCCGTTTGGATCGATATGATGCAGGATCCAAGTGCTAACTTCTGCGAAACACAAAGTGCTTTTGAGCAATATTGGAATGGTCGTGAACGATCTAGAGGAGACGGTTGGAAAGTATTCAAGCGATGGGAATGGTTTTGGCAAGAACGCGTTAATCCTGATGGCTCATTTCCACCTGCTGATCAAACCATCAATAACTACACTTCATGGCGAATAGCCTATAATCAGTCCCTTTCAGGCACTGAGAGTATTAATGGTGATTGGACTGAAGTCGGGCCGCGCATGAAACCAGTTAATGGGACTGGACAACCTAATGGAAATGGGCGTCTGAACAATATTGCTTTTCACCCTACAAACCCATCCATATTGTGGGTTGGATCTGCATCTGGCGGACTTTGGAAAACCACGAATGCGGGACAAACTTGGGATTCAAATACCGATGATCTTCCGAGCCTTCGCGTTTCAAGTATTCTTATTGACCCAACCAATACTAATATCATGTACATCGGAACGGGCGATCGTGATGGAGGCAATGCTCCTGGACTGGGAGTTTATAAATCAGTGGATGGCGGAGCTAGTTGGTTTGTTTCGAACACTGGAATGGGAAATAATACCGTGGGGCAAATGCTTATGCATCCTAGCAATCCTTCCTACATTTTGGCGGCCACTTCAGGTGGAGTATACAGAAGTTTAAATGGCGGTGGATCATGGAGTCTTGAAAGCCCTTCCAACAATTTCAAAGACATGAAGTTTCAGCCTGGTAATCCAAATATTGTTTATGCTACAGAAACATCTGGTGGAGCTAACTTTTGGCGAAGCACGGATGCTGGTGCGTCATGGACCGAAATCCTCTCTGGTCTTTCCTCCAGCCAGCGCCTTTCAATAGCAGTTACCCCAGCTGATAGCAATGTGGTTTATTTAGTGAGTTCCGTGAGCTCAGCTTTTGGCGGTCTTTTTAAATCAACCGATGCAGGATTAACCTTTGCTGCACAATCAACCACACCAAACATTTTACAGTGGAGCGAAAACCCCTCAGCAACAGGAGGTGGCGGACAGGGCTGGTATGACTTGGCCATTGCTGCAGACCCTAATAATGCCGATATCGTATACGTAGGTGGCGTAAATATTTTCAAGTCGTGGGATGGTGGAGTAACGTGGGACTGCGCTGCGCATTGGGTAGGAAGCCCCACTGCAGCTTCGGTACATGCTGACCACCACTGGTTAGAATATTCTCCTTTAGATGGAAAACTATACAACTGCAATGACGGTGGATTGTATTACACCAATGATGGTGGAGCAACTTGGCCTGAGATTTCAGACAGTTTAGGCGTAGCCCAAATCTATAAAATTGGGGTCAGTCAAAATACCAATCCGCTTGTCATCAATGGCTACCAAGACAACGGAACAGCCGTTTGGGACAATACACTTTTCCGCACCGAGCGTGGAGGTGACGGTATGGAATGTATCATCGATCCAAACAACGATAATGTAATGTATGCTTCGCTGTATTACGGAAATATTGCACGTTCAATGAACAACGGATTGAGCTTTGGAGGTTTCGCAGCAATTAACTTAAATGGAATAACCGAGCAAGGAGCTTGGGTCACACCATACATTTTAGACCAAAATAACTCTGAGGTTATGTTTATCGGCTACAAAAACGTGTATCGAACAATGAATGCGCTAGCATCACCACCAACATTCATTCCAATTAGTGCTTCGTTGGCTGGATCTAATTCATCAAACATGCGTCAATTGAGACAAGGTAAAATTGACGGCAACCGATTGTTCGCAATAAGATCAGACAACAAATTTTTCAGATCAGACAATGCACTTGGAGCGACACCAACTTGGGTAGATCTAACATCGATCCTTCCTGGCAGCGGAACCTTAAGAGATGTTGAAACTTCAGCATTTGATACGGATGAATTATGGATTATTCGAAACAACATCGTTTACCATTCAACCAATGGCGGAACCAGCTGGACGAGCATAAACTCTAACCTACCATTAATCAACAAGAATGGCCTTGTTGCAGACCCGTTCTCGAATGAGGGAATTTATGTTGGCACTGATGCGGGAGTGTATTACACAGATAATACGCTGCCCAATTGGATTCCATTTGACAACGGACTGCCCGTGAATGTCGGAGTAACAGAACTAGAGATATATCATCCTCAAGGTGATTGGGTGAATTCTCGATTGAGAGCAGGAACATATGGAAGAGGCCTTTGGCAAAGCGACTTGTATTATCCGCTCACCCTCGCTCCAACAGCCTTCTTAGAATTGAACATAGAAAACACAAGTATTTGTAAGCCAGATACTATTGACTTAATCAACAACAGTGCATACGGAGCAACATCAGCCAATTGGACCATCACCCCAAACACAGGAGTAACGTTTGTTAATGGGACTTCGGCAAGTTCATTCAATGCTCAGATTGTAGCTACCCAAATAGGCTTATATGATATAAAACTTGTTGTTTCTAACGCCAACGGAATGGACTCTATTGAAGTAATAGGAGCGCTAGAAGTTGAGGCTGGACTTAGTCTTCCTCTTATTGAAGATTTTGAAGACAATTCGCCATGCTCTACAGGTGGATGCAATATCAATTGCAACAGCTTTGACTGGACTAACGTGGCCAATGGATCTGGCGATGATGATGACTGGAGAACAGACTTTGGTGGCACACCATCCCCAGGCACAGGGCCAAGTTCAGACTACGCACCAGGCACAAGCAGCGGCAATTACGTGTACATAGAGTCTTCTTGGTGTCTAAATCAAATCGCTCATTTAGAAAGTCCTTGCATCAATCTGGATAATGTTTCAATTCCTGAAATTAAATTCGCTTATCACAGAAATGGCAACATTTCTCAAATGAATGATCTGGATGTAGATATCCTTTCCAATGGCACTTGGCAAAACTTATGGACCATCTCAGGGGTTCAAGGTGATATTTGGGAATTAGACTCGATTGATCTCACAAACTATATCGGCCAAAATGTAAAATTGCGTTTTAACGGAACCTCAGGAAGTGAGTGGCAGTCAGATATGGCAATTGATGGTATAGAGCTTACAGCAGCTCCGGTAGCTGATTTTATTGCCAATGACACTGTTTCATGTGTGAACGATGCCATCAATTTATTAGATCAATCTTCTCAGTCTCCGACATCTTGGTTGTGGACAATAACACCAGCGAGCTATTCTTTCGCGAATGGAACATCTCAAGGCAGTCAAAACGTAAGTATTATTTTTCTGGATACTGCGGTGTACACAATAACGCTGCAAGCATCCAACGCCAATGGGATTAGCTCTCACACTAAAACAGACTATATCAATGTTGTATCACCTTATATCGGGCTATCATCCAACGATTCGAACAACATTTTTTGCGAAGGTGATACTGTTGATTTGATTACCACACCTGGTTACGCATTGTACAAGTTCTATTTGAACAATTCATTGATTCAACTTGGACCAAATTCGAATGTATCTATTTTCACACCTCAAGACAATGATGAGATATTGGTTAATGTGACGGATTCAAATGGTTGTAGCGCTGAAGAACTAATGACGCTTCAAGAAGTCGAAAATCCTAGTTCAGTTTTAAGCAGCGATGCTGAAAACAACAGTATTTGTTTTGGAGATACCGTTTTATTCACGAATGTGTCAGATTCAATCAGTGAACATGCTTTCTTTCTTCAAGGTCTTTTGGAGCAGCAAGACAGTTTAAACAACTGGTCCACTGCATTTATAAATGATGGTGACTCAGTGCGGGTTCGCATTATTGATAACAACGGCTGTTTTGCCTGGTCTAATGCTGTTTACATGACGGTTTGGCCAATACCATCTACTCCGTCTATATTAGATATTGGTGACAGTATCACAACCGCATCACTAGCGGATAGCTATGAGTGGAACTATAATGATAGCAGCACTGTAACTGCAGAAAACAAGTTTGCCAAACTGGGGGACGGGTCATACCTTTTAAGATTATTTGACGGCAATTGCTGGAGTTTATGGTCTGAAGCTTTGATCATAACTGGTATAAACGAGCTCGGTGGATTGTCTATCAAACTTTATCCATCTCCAGCCAAGGAAACGATAAACTTGAGGTTTGAAAACATCGGCAGTATTCATCAAGGCGATATCACGGTGATCGATATGCAAGGAAAAACAGTGAAGCAAATCCTAAATGTCACTTTTTCACCTTCACAAGAAGTCGTGTTAAACATCGGTGAACTCAGCACTGGCATGTATAACATCATGCTGAAGTCAGAGGATAAACAAGTTACTTTGCCTTTCGTAAAAGAAAAGCAATAAA
>Ga0209199_1002269_pt1 | contig 20963 bp, 16 predicted proteins | sample COGITO_mtgs_1105_7_FD_184805 | JGI IMG/M metagenome (GOLD analysis project Ga0209199, IMG submission 184805) | Pelagic marine microbial communities from North Sea - COGITO_mtgs_110523 (SPAdes) (version 2) | ecosystem: Environmental > Aquatic > Marine > Epipelagic ...
TTGCAGCAAGTCCTACAAAACTATCGTTTGTGCTTGCAAATAAAACACCTGCATCACCAATTTGAAGTGCTGTATTATTAGAACTCCACGTCGGTTCTGGAACAACCCCAATGCCCACGTTGCCTGAGGCGTCAAACCTTGCGTATTCACTCGAACTATCGTTAAATGAAATAATACCACCAGCCGATGTAAGGAGGATGTTTTCGCCAGAACTAGATGTTAAATGCAGATTATCTCCACCGCCATCCCCAAGAAAATGACCGTCACCAAAAGTTAAATCTCCAGCTATAGCAACGCCTGTGGCCGTAGTCTCAATCTTTTTGCTATTACTATGGTATAGCTCTACTGCACCATTTTCTATAAACTTTGCATAATCATCGTTATCTGCGGCAGATTTGAAAATTAAGTCCGTGGCTCTAATGTAAAGCGGCCCAGTCCCACTATCATGTATATATGAATAGCCACCCTGATGATAAATCTCTAGGTCAGACCCAGCCCCAAAGACGGCCTTGTCGTTATCCCCAAACGTCACGTTGGCTGTGGTAGCCAGCCCCGCAAACGTAGGTGACGCCGTAGTCACTAAACTCTGGTTGATCGCTTTGACCGCCGCCAGATTGGTTAGCTCACTGTCCATTAGTGCGCCAGCCGAGGTTACGTTGGCTGTGTCAGTTACGTCAGCGGATGCCTCTACAGCGTTTAACTTTGTATTAAGCGCAGCTGTGAACTCAGTGCTGTCAGCAAGGTTCGCTAGGTCACGTGATCGGGTCATTCTAAGCCTCCAGTGCTGTTATTCGAGCTTCAAGCTCTTGTATTGTTTTAACAAGTAGTGGGACAAGCATACTGTGATCTATGGATTGAGGATCAATTACAGAGCGAGTTCCCATCACGGCAGCTTCAGTTTCTACCCCATCATCGTCTAAGACCGCTGGAGTAACTTCATACTCCTCATCCTTCATAGCGTCTTTGGTTCCACTAACTGATAATGGCACAACTTCTTGTGCTTCGTGCGCCATAAATCCGTCTTGCGTTGTGTCAGTTCCATCTAAGATAAAGTTAAACCTAGCTGGTTTGAGTTGCTTTAGGCGTGTTGTTGCGTCCCAATCATAGACTACGTTTTCTTTTAATCGGTAGTCTGAGGATGTGGTATAAGTTATTGTGCTTGCACTGGCGATGTTAATGTAACCAGCAGCGCCCGACCCATTTACAGTAAACTGAATAAATCTGGCGTCTCTACCTGACACCCAGTTAAACTTATTTAAGTAAATAGGAGACCAACCCAGTCCAGCATTAGTTGTCTGAATAAGCGCCCCACCAGCGCTGCCAGTGTCGGCGTGAAGGGCGGTGCCGCCAACTCCAGAGGTTTGAGAGTAACCAGATAGATTACCGTTTGGAAACCTGATGTGGCCTATCAATGAGATGCGCATTTTAGTTGCAGCAGCAGTCCCAAACTGCATTTCGTCATTAGCGTGGTTATACTGAATAAACCCACGATAGGCTTCTGTACCAGACGCGCCATCAGCAAAAAAGATGTTGCTATAAGTTGAGCTTGTAGCATCAATGGTAAGCCCAGTGTGGCTTGTGCCGCTTATGACAAACTGGTTAGCACTAGAGTTAAATGAGCTTGGGTCAAGTGTGCCAATGCCAACTTTCCCATCCGACATTACAGATAGTTTAGCATCGTTTTGAAGATTAGTTCCGTAGGCAATTCTATATGCGTTTAAATTACCTTGAAGCCCAGTAATCCACTTTGTTGTATCATTTACTGCATACTCAGAGAAAGCCCAGCCACTTGAAACTGTGCAAGATACTTTCATAACACTATTAGAATTACCACCTATCTCTAAACCTTTATAGTTGTTAGCAAACGTAGGGTCTGAAACTCCTATGCCCACGTTGCCTGTCGATCCTTCAATGGTCATACGAGTTTCGTTATTAGTGTTAAACTTGAGAGGTATTGAAGGGACTGCGTTTAAGATAAACTGGTCGGCTCTTGCGTCTAGTCTGCCAATAACAGTAGAGTAATCATTTTCAAAAAAGTTTATTTGACCAATGTCACCAGAACTTCGACCAATAACGTGTATTGCTTCCGCATTTGTACCCGCTTGAACTGCTAAAGCTCCAGAATTTGCCGATCTTCCAATGCCCACGTTGTTTGAAAAACTAGAAGTTCCATCCTCAGAAAAAGTAACATTAGTGGTTCCACCAGACGCACCATCAGCACGATTAGAGCCAATAGTTAATACTCTACCTGTTTGATCACCATTTGAGTCAAAGTTAATAGAACCGCTTTGTATAAAATCTATTGATTGAGCAACATCACTCAGCTTTAACGCACCCGTCATAGTACCGCCGCTTTTCGGCAAGGCGGCATTAGCTGTGGTAGTAGTTGACGTTAACACAGCATCACGGGTGGCTATGTCTACTCCGTCAAACGTAGAGTTAGTTGTCACGGCACCTGTGAAAGCTCCACCAGACTTAGGCATCTTTGTAGCCAAGGCAGTTGTGAGGGTGCTGTTGTAGTTTGAATCGTTATTGATGGCGGCAGCTAGCTCTGACAAATCGTCCAGTGTACTAGGGGCGCCACCAATCAGCGTAGTTATCTTGTCTACAACATAGGCAGTCGTGGCTATCTTTGTGCTATCATCACTCTCAGCCTGAGTAGGCGCTGTGGCTGTTCCAGTGACGGTCAAGTTGTCTACTGTTGTAGTGCCAGCAAAGACCCCGTTTGTTAGCTGGAAGGTGCCAAATGCAACTACTTCTAGTATGTCACCAGCGGTTGCCCCAGCTGCCAATACCACAGATGTTCCACTGGTTGCAGTGAAGTCAGCGGCGGCTAGTTTAACTCCATTGAGGTACACATCTGCAAAACCACTGTCGTATGCCAAAGCATTACCAGATGTATCGTTGCCTGACACGGTTGTTTGGTTTGCCGTGAGTGTATAAGCAAACCGTGCGCTTGTGCCATTGACGCTTGATCCAGCGTTGATCCAGCCACCACTAGCTCTGACTTTCAGAACATCTGAGCCAGTGTCGAAGTAGAGCATACCGACAGCCAATGATCCACCAGCGGCGGTCTGTGTGGGTGCAGATGAATGAGCGCCTAAGAAGTTCGCAGTGACAGCTACGGCTGTGTCTTTTGAAGCAGTAGAAGTAGTAGCACTAGCTGAAGCTTCGTTAGCTTTGGTTGTCGCGGTTGACGCACTGGCAGTCGCAGAGTTCTTGGAAACTAAGGCGGCGGCAGCTGATGCGGCACTTTCGTTTGCCTTAGTGGTCGAAGTGTCCTTCGCGGCAATACTCGCATCACGCGCAGTCTCTGAATTTGTCTCAGCTGTTTCGCTTGCGCCTTGGGCCACAACACTTGCATTCTTTGCCACAACACTTGCATCACGGGCAGCTTCAGAAGCAGCTTGGGCAACAACGCTTGCGTTCTTGGCAGTCAAGCTAGATGCAGCTGAAGTAGAGGCTTCGCTGGCCTTAGTTGAGGCAGTAGATGCACTAGAGGAAGCCGCGCTCTGGGACGATGATGCCTGAGATGCTTTAGTTGATGCTGTAGATGCACTAGATGACGCAGAAGACGCACTAGAGGATGCAGCGGAAGCAGAAGTTGCTGCCGCATTCTTAGAGTTTGTAGCGGCAGTATTAGACCCAGCCGCAGCGTTCTTGCTAACTAAAGCTTCAGCGGCACTGGCTGCACTTTCAGTTGCTTTGTCACTCGAAATCGTAGCTTGGGCAGTCGCTGTATCTTTTGATGCTAGGGCAGCTGCTTCGCTGTTGGCAGCGTTGTTAACTGAAGCTTCTATTGCGTCTGTTTGGTTAGAGGTTGCTCCTGTTGTGCTGAAAAAGCTTGAATTACTCATATCTACGGTTTCCTAATCATCAGTCAGTGTAAGTTTTAGACGGGCGCATCACCTGGATTCCCCCAGACATTTCGGCAGAATCTGCCTGTTGCTGTATCTCAGCTAGAAATTGGGATGACTTGGCATCGAACTGAGGTCCACGCTCATCTATGAAGTAATCAGCGGCGTAACTGAGCGCTGTATAAATCAGTAAATCAGGGCCAAGCGTTGTTAGTGTGTTGGTACTGCTATCTGAAGAAAGAGTTGCGAAGGAAGCATAGTAATTTAGGACTATAGTGCCAGTGCTAGGCTTTGGGTAAACTAAGTATGTACCCTGAACCCTAGTAAAGAAAACTGGGGTTCCTTGCTGGTTAGTTTTCTGAGCCTCAACCATTTCGTGCAAAGGTAGCCTAACCAAAGGTTTGCCTTCGCTATAAATATCTATTGGCTCAATGAAATCTACTGGCAGATTGATTGAAGACACACCACTAACGTCATTGGCTACATCATAAGTTTGCGTTTTCTCCATGCTAGGGATGCGGAGTACGCGGGTAATTCTAAATACAGCTTGGTCAATAAAGGTGTCAGCCAAGGCATTCGTGCAGTCACTTCTGTTCAAGAGAGCAATCAAATGCGCTCGGAGTTCACCCTTATTCATATCAGGTTGTCCTTTTCTTTACTCTAGGTTTTGCGGTCTTATTAGACATTCTTAAATCCTCTTCTCGGTAGCCATCAATAATCCTAGATCTTCAGCGTGGAGCTTTCTTACAATCTCAGGACCAGAGGCTTTCCACAGGTCAAAGCCCTCTCGCATCCACTTCTCAACAATAACTGTTGGAATGCTTGCAATCCTGTGCATCTCACCAGCCCGTTGCTTGTTGCTTTCGTTACGGGCGTCTTTGAGATCATCGAGGAATGTTTGGGTTATATTCTGCGTATGCTTTTGCGTCAGGCCATCATGCTCAAAGATGAAATTAGTGGCAGACTGTTGTAATTCTATTTCTGGCTTAGTCATATTGCTGTCCTTAAAATGAAAAAAGCCCACCCAAGGACCACACAACAAGGAGAGCAAAACCTGTGTGGAACTTGGATGGGCCAGAGCTAAAGGCCGAAGCCTAAAGTTTGGGTATTATGATAGTCCAGTAATCGCTATTGAATCACCGAAATTCATGTGCTTAACGGAACATTCGCCGACAATAAAATGCTTGTCGCTATCCCCCGATCGGGCCAGAAGTGTCCTTGTAAACGGACGTAGCGAACACAACTTGAACATCGAAGGATCGATGAGCAATGCGTGTGTGGACTTCATCTGTCTGTTAAGGACAACTCTGTATTCGCCATATGGGCTACATTATGGCACCTTCGCCTAGTGTCGTTAATACTAGACCGTCTGTTAAGACTGCTCATGCTTTCGCTAAAGGGTTATACCCTATGAGATGAGACTATATCACGCCAGCTTTTGCTGACCCATGCGCTTCCACTCACTTGAGTGTACTCCCTTACGGGATAGTCGTTGCACCTTCCCCATTGCTGGGGCTTGGCTCAGGATTACCATATCTTTCGACTTAGGCTTCCCCTGAATTCACACGGTTTAATGTACGCTAACCTCTTCAACGTACAGGTCAATCGCATTGACCAGTGTCTTACCTTGAGCAATCTCACGATTACGGCCAGAAGCCGCACTAAATCCGGCGACAATTTGGGCGTCAGCGGTTTTAATCATTAGAGTGTCAACGTCACTGCCATTAGTGTAGGCAGTTTGACCCGCAGTAAGCAACTTTGCTTCTGTAAGCGGATTTGTGGCATCAGATCCAGCATCTAAGGTAGTAGAGATCTGGTTGATGACAGACTGCATCTTACGCGCCGCACTTGCGGAACCAGCTACAGCGGCTTGGTCTAAGCCAACGAGAGCGTGCTCATAATCGCGCTTTATTTCCTTTAGGGCTTTCGCCATTTGGTAAGCAGTCTCTTTTGCACGACCATGCGTCTTAATTGCATCCGCTGTTGCAGATACTTGAAACGCTTTGGTGAGGATCTGAGTTGTCCCCGTGCGCTCGGTAGCATTACCGAGAGTTGCCATAGAGGCGTCTGCCCCTTCCACGGCCGCGTTAACCGCGATTGCCGCTAGACTGTCTTCGAGCCAACTAAAGGTTCGAGCAGAAACTTTCTCTGTTTTGAGCATGGCTTGCATCGGCGTACTAAAGGGCGAAATATTGCTTATAATGTCTGAAACATCTTCAGCTTTTCCGACCTGTGAATAGGTCACGTATGTGGTCATTTAATTGTTCCTTTTCAAGAAGTTATGATGTTAAACTAAAGTTAATAGATCAATCAGCCCATCGCGCCATTAAGGCATCAGCGATGTCATCAGTAGAACCACCATCTCTAGGATTATCTATAAGCTTCTGGTGCGCCGCAGAACGGCGGCCTGCTTGTAGTTGAGCCTTAGAAGGTGGTGCCTTCTTGGAAGATAAGACTTTCGTCTTGCCACTTTTAGACTTCGTAACTTTGGCCTTGGCTTTCTTGCTTTCGGCTGTCTGTTTCGATTGGTCATAAAGTCGGGCTTTGTTAATCAACATGATTACACTTGCATCAGTATATTGATCGACTTGAGCTTTAGGCAGTCCAGCTTTAACAGCGTAGTCGCGGATCTCTGAGTAGAGTTCGTTGCCCCAATCTGGCAAGCTTTCCTCTAAAACCTTTACGCACTCGGCGGCGGCTTGTTTGGTTGCTTGCGCTTGCTGTTCTTGAAGGTCAGTAACCATCTGCCCACTCTCCTCTCGGAGAAAGCGAAGGTCATCTTCTGCCTGTTTTGCATCCTGTCGTAACTGTGCAAATGTGTCTGGCTCCATCTGTCTGGAAGCCACTAACATATCGATCTCAGCGTAGGGTTTATACCTAGCCTCGGCTCGTTCCATTAGTTTCTGATAACTAGCCTGAGTTTTAGTCAGGTTTTCATCGGTGACTTTCCGCTGGGCGGCAAGATCTTGAGACTTTTTCGTTAAAGACGCCTCTTGTCCATACAGTCGCTTTAAGTCCTTTACAGATACCTGTTTGGTTTCACCGTTGACTGATAGTTCGACAATGTTTTCATCAGAAGCAACGGAAGGCTCATCGCCCTCTTCCTCTTCCTCTTCGTCATCATCGGTTTCGTCTTCGGTTTCATTATCCTCATCAGGGTCTTCGGAACTTTCGTCATCCGTAGTAACATCTTCATCTTCAGTTTCACCCTCTTCAGCCGTAGTCTCGTCTTGGCCTTCGGGTGTTGCATCATCCTCCTCCAGATCAGATAGGTCTTCACCGTCTGACCAACTGGCTAGGATTGCTTCGGCCGCTTCATCTCTGTCGAGGTTCTGCGGCCCAGAGTTATCATTTTGCACGTTGTCGTTCATAGTGCTAATTCCTCTTGGCTGTTGTCGCCGTTACGATGTTCAATGATGCTGTCACGCACTTGAACACGCTGTTTTAATGTATTCACCACATCCTTGATTGCGAGATAGTGGCGGTGGGCAAGCTCACGCTGGTCCACTTTGATGGCTTCGGTATTGCAGAATGTTGCAAATGAAGCCTCTACGCATTGGTCAATCACTTGGATAAACGCAGGGGTCTGTAGTAAGACCTCTGCACTATCCCCAAGATCGACAAGTTGCTCTTCTTGGTCTTCCATACTTATTGCTCTTCCTTGCTGTGCTTACCCGTTAGGGCTTGCGATTGCTCGGACATCATCAGCATTGCGTGCAATATCTAACTCTTCGAGATTGACGAATTCTTTATGATCTTGCTGGCTCTCTTGGAGATCCATCTTGTCCGACTTAAGTGCGAAGTCTTGCTTGGCCTTCATCTGGTCAAGCTCATGCTTCATCTTGCCCATTTGGGCATCGAATTGGGCCTTCATCTCAGCAACAGAAGTCTGTCGCTCTTGAAGTTCCAACTGTTTCTGAGCCATCTGCATCTGCATCTGTTGTGCTGGATCTGGCTCTTTTGGTGGGATGCTGGCAGGGTCCGTAAGGAAGTCTGCAACATTCTTTATGCCTGACTTATCAAGCACCACAGAAAGCATCTTGTACCTGTTCGCTGGCGAGTACATTTCGCCGAGCGTAGGGTCTGCCGAAAGCATAGAGTGGAACATAAGGTATTTACTGACCATCTCTTGCTGATCACCGTATCCCAAATGGAACTCAACTTGAACGTCACGCTTGTCTGCCCATTGTGCTGGTTTGACTTCAACGTAACGTCCGGCAAGCTCTACAATCTTCTCTTCGCTCTCGTTCTCTACGACCAACTGGTACACTTGTGAGAAAAGGGGCTTTAAGAAGTTATTTGCAAAGTTTCGCGCTATGATCTTTTGGCGTTGCTGGCTCATTGTTGCCAACTGCTCAACCATAGCCGCTGAGTTCTGTTTGCTTATTGCGTCTTTATTTAGACCTTGAGATAGGCGAGAGACACCACTGGTGTCCTCTTTATCCTCATCCAGCATCTGTATTGTCTGAAACACATAAGGGTTCAGAGATGCTTGAGGCATAGGGTTAATAGCGTCTGGGCGCGTCACATTGACGATGCCGCCAACGCGGTTGTCGATAAGCTCTCTTGGATTAGTCAAGCCACCCTTTACTACGGTGTAGCGTGGGTTATTCGTGACCATCGCATGATCTAAGATAGACCGTGTGAGAACTGTCCGAGCATTCTGTATTCCTAGCAATTTCTCAGCGAAGTTGTTGCCGTGAAAAGCGTGTGGAATAGGTAGTGGAACAAAGGCTATAAATGGACGCCGAGCTACTACCTCTTTCTCTAGTAAAACATTGGAGCATTTGACTACTTTATAGAGTTCAGTCATGCCAGTGCCGTCTACATCAAGCTCTATGTATGCCTCGATTACGGTTACTTGGCGTGTCTGCTTTTGGTATCCCTGTGAGTTAAAAGCACTGTCAGAACCGATGTCCTCAAAGCGCGTTAGTATCTCTGGGTCGCCATCGAAATCAGTGTCTTCGTTATCACCAATTTTAGCTAAAACGTCCTCTTCGTACCCCATTTCAATAAGTTCAGAGATAGACTTCTTAGTGCGGTGTGCACAGAAGTTCACAGTATCTAATGATTTAGCTTGAGGTGAAATTAGGAACTCTTCGGGAGCTAGTGCCTCGATCTTGACCTGAGAGGTATCACGGGTGACTTTAAGCTCCCCAGTGAACATACCCATCTCATCCTGTTCGATGCTCTCTATCTCAATGTTTTCTTCTGCCAGACGTACATCAAGCTCATCTTCGGTGAGGTTCTCAACGTATTCGAGGCTGGTTTCATCTTGCATACACCAGTAGACTTTGCAGATACCCGCACGCGCTATGAGGCCATCGTGGATAACCGTTTGCATGGTTTCAAACAGGTTGTTTTGGCGGTGCAGAACGAAATCAGTGTACTCAGTGCATACCTCGGCAGTGTCTACGTCATCCATGTTCTGAGGAGTGAAACGCATAACCTTGTTGCCTGTACTAAAAGTCTCAAGCAGTGCGGCTTTCATGCTCTCTACCGCGTCATAGACATCTTGACTAACGTATTTGCTGTTACCGTCATGCGCTGGGCGCGGAAGCTCACCAGAGTAATACTTCATTACTCTACGGCGTTCCTTGGATAGTTCACTATCGTAGTAACCAATAGAGCGCCTGAGTTGAGTATCTACGATAGAGACTATCTTATCGTCATCAAGTGCTTTGTATTCTTCTTTTGATTGCATATCTAAACCATCTCAATATAAAATTCATCGACTGCCTTTATTGGCTCCCAAGCACCTTCATGGATATGATTTGCTAGGGCCAAGCTCATTACACAGTCATCGAAGCATCCGGCTTCAGCTTCCATTCCACCACTTTGGGTGACGATGTATGTCAGCATTTCTCGGATCGTGAGCTTATCGTTAAGTTCTATCGTACCCTCTCGGACACAGGCCCTGAGTTCGTCAATTATCAGAGGTTTTGTCTTAGAGGTTGTCGTGAAGCCCAGCTTTAGGGTTTCTCTCTCAGTCAACTTGTCTATCTGGACTTCTGTGTAGAAATTCGGATACGCCATGTCTTTACCAAGGCGGGTACAGGTTAAAATACCGTGACTGTTGTTCTCTACAATGATGAAGGCGAAGTTGAAGAACTTGCCTAACTTATAGAGGACTTCAGCAAAGTAATCGGGGTGAACTTGAGCGCGATAAGTCGCAACCTGTCGTTTCTTACTGTCAAGAACTTGCGCTACGCTGTAGTCGCCGCCTCGAACTCCCATGGCAACATCAGCGCCGATAGTATATTGCTCACCGTCATCTATGGTGCGGTATAGCATCAGTTCGCCGCGCATATTCTCCAGCCACTCATCCCCTTCAAGGGCAAGCCGCTGCTTTATGTCTTTAGCTTTATCCAGGTCTTTATGTAAAACCTCTGGGTTAAAAACAGGACGCCCAGTTGTCAGAAATGCCTCATTAGGCTCCGCTGGGTACTCTTGTTGAAATAGATCTATGCCGTTCTGTGCTATCTTTTTCCTACGAAACATAAGTTGCGCGTTGTCCAAGTTATACTTGTCGGCAATCTCTTGTTCAGCCGGAGTTATCTCGAAGCTCTTAGGTACATCCTCACGATAATCTTTGTCTAAGAACCAAGGTATGAACACAGGGACGTATCCATTAGTGCCATCAACAGCACCTTTCCATAGGTCATAAAAGATGCCACTCACGCCATTGGCGGTGCTTTCGACAAACACAGCCGTACCCTTCTTGTTAGGTACAGCCTGCGTCATGCCATTCCAGTTCTCTAGGGCTGTAGACTTCTGCCAAAAAGCAAGCTCAGAGGCATGTACGTGCGTCAGTGTCTCTCCTCGACCAAGGCTCTCACCGCCAGCCGTAGCAACCACGTAAGAGCTATCGAGAACGTCAAACGTAAGCTCTCGGCGTGAACTGTACTTTGTATGTGGCTTTAGTAGCTCTGGGCAATTATCGTGGTAGCGCTTTGTCATGTCGAAGAGCGCTCTTGTGCTGTCGCTGTGGTGAGTAACCACCAAGGCTTTACAAGCTTTCTTCTGGCTAACATTAAAGTACAAGTAGCCACCAACATGAGTTGATAGACCTTGCTGTCTCGCTTTCAAGATAATCACCCGAACTTTACCCTCGGATGCCATCTGGTTTTCTACTGCTTTATGTAAGATGCGCTGGGCTGGGTTTAAGTTCAGTGGGCGTATATCGCCGTCTTTGGTCCTGATCTTAAGGGCTGACTTACTATAGAAGTCAAAGTTGTCGTATAGCTTACGGCGTACTGTCGCCAGTTTCGGTGTCATCATCGGGTTGCTCTTCCTCGGTGTCGGCTACTAAAAGCGACTCCAAGAATGCCTCGGCTTTACCGATGGTTACTTCACTTTTAGCAACTGGTTTAGTCTTTGTGAAATCTAAGACCATTCTAGCGGCTGTTAGTTTGTCCCTGCTTTGGGATGGCTCCCGCATTATCTGAACTGCGGTTTCTAATGCCTCGATGGCGTAAACGTCATCAATTCCGTTCTCTTCTGCCATTTTCTTAACGATCCTTTCAGCATCTGCTTTTGCCTGTTTTCTAATGGGCGTGATTGTTTCGAGCGTGAAGCCATCAGGCGTACCCTTGGGTCGGCCTGCGTTCTTCTTTGGTCTACTTGACCACTGCTTTCTCAGCGCTCTTCCCTCTTCCGTTTGCATCAGCTTTGAAAAGTAGTTTTCCGTCCCTTTTCGAGCTTTTAGTGGATGCTGTAGCTCCTTTTTTGGAGCTTTCTTTCGCGGGTTCTTCGGTGCGCCCATTGTTTAATCCTAAATGCTTGATGACTATTTCCAGAGTTGGCTCACAAGTACGACAGAATAACTGAGGTGGCAGTGCCAGAACCATATCCTTGAAGATCTTGCTTTTCTCTTCACTGGAAAGCCAAGATAGCCCTTTGACTACCTCGATTTTCCTGAGAACAGACACTAGGTCAAATGCTGTTGTATTCACGATTTGCTTCCTTACTTTTTTAGTTTTGCATTACTTTTTAGGTGGGCGTCCTTTTTTAGTACCGTATGGCATTAGATTTCCTTCCTATACCGTTAGAACACCAGTAGATTGGCGTTCCTCTTCTTCTTCTTGACCACCAGAACCTAGAGCAACCATAGCGGTCACTACAGCGAGAACGCTGGCAAGTGGGTGACTGTAAAATTGGATCTTCTTATTACCAGCCTTGGCAAACTCGCTTTGTATCAGCTTTGATGTTTGAGGCATAATTTCTTTAGCCATTTTCGGGTCAAACATATAAACCCAAACAGGATCTACCGCGAACTCATTAAAACTTAGCGTGTACTCTAGGTGACTTTTTATTTTAGCTTTGTTTGACATTTTACGGAAGTCCCTGACCATTCTTCCGCTGGCGTTATTTTTGGCCTGATATACTGTTACGTTTTGCTGTAAATTTATAACCTCTTGTATGACAGGGTGGTTTTGGTCATACTTTGGACCGCTCAGTATAGGTAGAATAGCACTGCTAACAAAAGAGTTTGAAGTAGTGTCATTTTGTTCACCTGTTAGTTTATTAAACTTGGTGACATCTTTATTAGTACCAAAGTTAGGATCATAGTTGCCATCTATTGGTTTTAAAGTAATACCATGAGCAATTTCGTGAAGTAACGTAGTTAACGCTTGAACCTCAGTACGCGGCGCAGCCACGCTTCCCATAGTTCCACCAATCTTTAAGCCAAAGACGTTTCCACCGCCTCGGCCAACAGTTTGATAGTACCCGCGTATATTACTTTTTATTTTGGAGCTAGAACTGCGTGCCATCGCTTGATTGCTGGAAAATATAGAAACTGTTTGGTTAAGGATTTTGGCAGCTTCAAGTGCTGAATTCCAATCTTGAATGCCGTTTTCGTACTTAGTACCCTTTTTGCCAATTTCTATAATTGCTTTGGCCTCTGGTAAGTTATTTTTTACCTGAGCTGTTGTCGGCTTTGTTGTTGGGTTAGTTACTAATGCAGGACTAGGTAAGGGTGGTCCTTGTACTGGCCTGTCGGTCCTTCCTTGAGTAACTCCAACACCTCGTCCACCCTGCGCTGTTCCTCTGGGGTCAGGGCCTTCTGGGTTTTCTGGGGTTTCTTTGGTTGTTTTTCCACTTTGCTTCTTACCTTTAGCTCTCGCCGCTGCTTGTTGAGTTACTATTCTTTCTAAATAAGGATTAAGGTACTTTTTTGCAAGAGGCTTAGAAACACCAGCATTGGAAACAATTTCTGTAGCCTTTGCTACTGGATCAGAACCAAGGTTCATTCTAAGCTCACCTAAAGCTTTTAGTAACTTAGCTTTATTGTCCGCTCGAACACGGCTGTTATTAACAGCTTCAACAAGCTCTTGGTTAAACGCGATGTTGCTCTGTTTGCCATCTTCTTTTGGAGTAAGTGGCTTCGGATTTGCCCCACCTGGATTTGGGCTGGTACTAGTCCCCCCACTTGTGGGACCAGTAGAGTCCCATGCGCCGCTTACTAGAGCAGCAACCTCTGATAGTGGCCGTCCTTCAGAACCCATGCGTCCTGTTTCCAGATACGTTAGATACTGTTCTATCGCAGACAGCCTTTCGGGGCTATCCTTATGAACATCTTGTAGTTCGTATAGTATAGACTTAATTTTAGCGTCTATCTCTTTTGTTGTCATGTTCTGTTCTGGGCGTTTGTCTAAAATTGAGTTCCAGACTACGCCTCGCGGATCAGGCCGTGTGCTTTCGTTACCCCGATTTGGGGGATCACCATTTGCAATTGTACGTGCGGCCTGTGCCGCGTTTTCTTCATCTTTTATATCGTTTGCAACTTGTGCAGCCTGTTTCTTTTTCTGACTTTCTGCTTTTCTCTTCTGCGCTTCCAGATCTTTCCTAGCTTGAGCCAAGCCAATTACAGATGTTCCTGTAGGGGCTTCAAAGCCTGCTTTTTTACGGTTCTGTTTTACAAACCTAGCGACTTTTGACCTTCGGCCAGTTACTGCATCGATTACACGACCGCCAACTACGGCTGGGATCTGTACCGCCAAGCTTCCACCGCCAGTAAGAACGGCCGCGCCTGCGTTTAGGTTGCCAGCAACACCACCAGCGGGGTTATAAGAACGTCCGAAGGTAGGCAGTGGGTTAAATTGGTCAGTAAACTGAGAAACCCCACCTTTAAGTCCACCAGCGTATAGCTCTGTGACTACATTTGATTTTCGGAAAGCAGCTACAAGGAGTTGACCCTGTTCAGTTTGGCCAAAATTGTCTTTTATGAACTGAATGTTCTCATTACTTACAACTGAAGAGACTTTATTTCTTGATTGAGCTATTGCCGCCTCTAGCTGAGTTTTTACCTCTATTGGTCCCTTGTTTATACCTAATTCGTTTTTAAGAATTCCAGCTGCATTAGATACTTCTCGATTAATACGGCTTCTGGCTTCGTCTAGCGCTTGGTTTGCGCCCTTCTTAACTTTCTTTCCAGTGCCTTGAGTGGCAGCGTCTACTCTTTTTAAGTCTGCGCCTTCTGTCTTCGATATATCTGTTAATAGACGGGCTACCTCACCAGCTGCTTGGTCAACTTCTGGGTCCAATGTTGATCTATCGCTTAAGACCATGCCGCCTGTTTTACTTGCTTTCGTGACGGCAGTAACGCCACCCGCAGAAGTACCGCCGATTATGGCCTCACCAACGGCCTGACGGGGGCTTACCTGTAGTCCTACATCAGTCCCTACTGTTGAACCTGTCTGTTCTACAACACTCTGTGCTCCCTCTGTTGCAGCTTCAGCGGCAGTTCTCTTAATTATGCCACCTTTTGCAGGGATCAGCGCGTTTAAAGCACCAGAAGCCGCAGCCGTCTTAGCAGCGGCCATGAAATCGTCTTTGTTAGGCTTATCGCGTCCGTTGTTTCGTGCGCGTTCATTTGCAATCGGGCCAAGTTGCTGCACAAATTCAAAGGCTGCGGGACCAGCAAGTCCTCCAGCAATGCCACCAACAGGGCCACCGACTGCTGTACCGATAGCGGCACCACCAGCCCGTGTTATGAGAGAACCAGCGTACTGACCAATTTGCTCAACTGCGGCCTTTGGTAAGTAGCTGTATGCAAATGAACCATCCTCATCGCCTTCAATGAACTTGGCCGATGCTGACTCATAATTCTCTGGGGCATCGGTAAGGTTGCTAAGAGTTTTTGAAATTTTATTTGCGCCAACCACATTTGCTGTCTCTGCTATGTTCTCTAATGGAGCATCAATACCAGAGCGAAACGCAGCCCCGAAGCCCTGCATAGGGCCATTGATGTCTTTTGCCGGACCTTCAGACTGCATTTCGCTGTCTTTCATCACACTGCCATCTGGCATCCTGTGTGAACCATCGGGAACTGGCTGGCTGGTTTCTGTCTGGTTACTTGTGTCTATTTCTCTTGCTTTTGCAATTAAACGCTTTGCGGCCTCAACATCGTTGGCTTCCATAGCTTTTCGCGCACCGCGCTTATAGTCTTCTACGGTAAGTTCAGCCATTTTTAACCTCAATTATTTAAGTATGCCATATCTGCTTCAGAAAGAGAGTTTCTAGTTGGACGCTCAGTTTCAGGAACCGTAGTTCCACCGCGTAATCTTGTCTGGACTTTCTCCAAAGCGGACATCCTGTCGCGTATCCATGCTTCCCATATCTTTTCATCATCAATGGTTCTTGGGGCTGGAGCTAAAAATAGTTTCATTTCAGCGTTAGAAATAGCACCTTTAGTTTCAGCAACTCTTAGCAAGGCATCATCTACCCTTACGCGCTGAAGAATGAGCCTACGGGCCGCGTCTGGTGAGCCCGTAAAGGTGTCCACGAAGCTCTTGGCAATACCGCCAATACCAGTAAGGTTTCCACCCGATGCACGGCTATCAGAAATTGCTGATAGGGCTGACTGATAGTTAGCCATGGTATCATTTACTAAATTCATTGCATCAGCATCGCCACTAGTAGCGCCACTTGCATCGATCTGGTTTGCCGCATCTAATTCTTGCTGCCTTACCTGTTCTAAGTAGGCTTCAGTATCTCTTGCCCTGTCTGCGTCTTTGATTGCACCATACTCTTGGATGCCATCGTTCATAGCAGAGTTATAACCATTTGCTGACCCAGCGGCGATTTTACCACCAACGCGCATGAGCATTTCACCGCGAGGGGTATTTGCATAAGCTGTGCGGTCTTCGCCGCTGCCAATCTTATTGAAAGACATTCTGGAACCACGGGCGTTACCGTTGTTTCTTTGAGGGCCAGTGCCAACTGTGGTACTTAAGATGCCACCCGTAGTACCCTGCTTTGTCGGATCAGTAAGAACTGGCATTGTTGGGTTCTTTGGTATCTGGTGTGGACCTCTTGGATCGTTGATGCGGTCCGTAAGTATGGGACCACCAACACCAACAGGGTCAGGTATTTGGTTTGGACCTCTTGGGTCATTTACCCTGTCACTTAAAACAGGTGGCGGTATCTGGTCGCCCCTTGGGTCAACCCCATTGTAAATTGAACCACTCAGTGCGCCTCCTATTGGCGGGTTGTTTCCAATCTGTGAGGGTGCAGTCTCTCGGCCCTGCTGACGGCGTAGCTGCTCTTCTATTGCAGATGGTACGTTATTTCCTACCTGTTCGTTTAGAAGTCCCTCATCAATCGCCGCCATGCTTTCTGTCTGACGGCGCTTTAGTTCTGTATCTATTCCTTGGAGTTCTTCACCTGTCTCCATTGCACTATTTAAAGCTGGAAACTCCGCACCCGCAGGAACTCCACTTGGGTTTTGCGCTGAGTTCAAGAAATCCTGGTAGTTCATTTCTTCCATAGACGTAGGGGCAGGCTTCGTGTCTAAAACAGGCGGCGTAGCAGCCATGCGATTAACGTGCATTGCTTTAGCTTGAGGCGAAAGGGTACTCCAGTAGGTTTCTGGGTCTTGGTTGTACTTGCCAGCGGCTTTAAGAAACACTGGGTCTGTACGCAAAGCATCAGTTAAATTTTCCATTAGCTATACCCCGAAAACGGTCCACCGCTCATGTAGTCAGAAAGGCCAGCGGTAGGTCTGTTTGGATCATTGAAGCCGTAGCCCATATTCTGAGCAAACCCGTAGCCTGCCGTTGCTCCACCAAAGCCAGCGGAGATATTGTCTGTCAAATTAGGATTTACACGGCCAATAGTTGATGGAGCCTTACCAAGTATCTGAGACTGATAGTCTTGACGGGCTGCCATCTCGTAGTCGCGTTGGCGCTCGAAGTTTGCTCGGTCATTATCCATCTGGGCTTGGCTCATCCCTTGTAAAGCGTTACCGCCTGCCATGCCAAACTGTGCGCCTTGTCCCATTGTACTCAAGCCAGTGTTGTAACTGTTCATAATGCCCTGATTAGCGCGGCCCATGTTTCCAATCTGATTACCCGCTGAAGTGTTATAGCCGTCCTGTGCATTTAGTGCGTTAGTTGCACCAGCTAAAGAAGCTCCAGAGCCAGCCACGTTATTACTCATGGCACCATAAGAATTACCTACGTTAGTCAACGCGCCGCTTTGGTCAGCAAACTGTTGTGCTTGGTTGGTGAGGCTTCTGTCTACTAAGTTGTTCATAATACCAACTCTAGTATCTGCGGCCCTGTCGTTATAGTCGCGGTTGGCAATGCTTTCGGCAACGCCAGCCCTGCTAGAGTTCATGTTGCCGCTACCAGACGCATTCATGTCGATACCCGTCAGGGTATTCTCCATAAGGTTACGTTTGCTGTCCCGTAAAGCAGCGGTAGCTAAAGGATCTACGTTATCCATTGCATACTGGTTAGCAGTAGCTAATCTATCAGTGTCTCTGGCGGCGTTAGACATCCCTTGGAATTGATCAGCAAGGCCAGAGTTCTTTCCGTAAAGTCCTTGGTTCTGATTGTATAGGTCTTGGTTCTGGTCGTATATCCCAGCGCCCCTATTATACAGATCATTGGACTTAGCATATAGATCACCTCCTTTATTATACAGGTCGTTATAGTTGGAACCGAAGTTATCGTTAGAGGCCATCATTTGATTGCCGTCAGACATCATTTGATTGCCAAAGGTTCCACTCATGTTAGCAGTATTTCTTTGGAAGTCGTTTGGCTGTGCCATAGTAGGACCAGTGTAAGCTCCTGCGGCTATCTGATTGTCTAGGGCCGCATCTGCACCAGCAAGGTTCTTGTTCACATAGGGTGCATACTGGTTAAAGCCTGCCGCTTGCGCGTCTGTCGCCTTATCAACTGCGGCGGCTTGTTTATTGGAGCCTGCAATACTTGCAACACCGCCTATAACGGCGCTTCCTACTGCTATCCATGCCATGATGGTTTCCTATTCTTTATCTGTGTTCGTAAATGTCATCAGTTTTTCTATTCCAGATAGATCCGGCTCTTCTAAACCCATAGCCTCATAGCTTGGACTTATTACTTCAGCCTCGACCTTTTCTAAATCAGCCTCTTGCGTTTCTTTAGTGAGGTGGACGTTTACAATAGTAATGTCTTCCTCAATGTACGCAGCCCGCTTTACGCCCGCAGGAACCACAAAGCTCATTGGCCCTGTCATGCGCTTAAGATCACCCTCTTCGGTTGTGACCAGCATCGTGCCTTTCATTAAGAAAGCCAGGTGGGGCTTCTTATGTATCTTGCCAACTACGGTCATGCCTGCGGGAATAAATAGCTCTCTGGCGTATGTAGAACACCCGTACACATCATCTGTTGGTGTGAATAAGTGCTTAAGTTCCATCTTGTCGGTATCGTCTGTAGCTTCGCCTTCGCTGATGGCGTGCTTTAAGACATACTCAAGTTCTGATATAGACTGACGCCTCTTAAGGTTGTGCTTCATACCGCCACCCAAGCTGAACCGTTGTAAACTACCAAGCCACTGAAGCCGTTACTTAAAGGGTTCCAAGGGCTAACGGCATATCGAACCATGCCCTTACGCGGGGCTTCTGGTGGGCGGTCAGTAACCTGTAAACTGGAGTCAGAAAGTGACCTCAAGGTTGCCTCAATGAGCCTAAGTTCATCCTGTACATACAGAGGTAAAGCATCGGCGTCTAATCTGGGCAGTGATCGCCTAGCATACTTTTTAACAATTAGGTTAATCTTATCGGATAGAGCCATAGCTACCTCTTTCCTGTTACCACTACATCAATGTCCATTCCTGAGAACTTGAAGTCTTTAAGACTTGAAAAGCTACCGTGAAGTGCAGAAAGCCTATAGGATAAATAACGACCACTTATGCGCGTATCTATCTTGTACTCAGTGCTGACATTAAACTCTACGGTTGTACCGCCTGAGAATATTGCGGCTGATGGAACAATGTCATCTGCATCAAAGGTAAACGAAAACACAGGGTCAGTGTTGGCAGTGGTAAGCTGGGGTACAATCTTATTGATCGTCTTGTAGCCATCTAAAGAAATTCCTAGATCATCAAGGTCTAGCCCACTTCTCTCTAGGTACGGCGGCTTTGATTGGCCAGTATCAAAAGCTGTGCTTATGGAACCAGTGTCTATTAGGTCCACACCAAATAACTTAGAGTTAGCCAATGGCGTGCCTTGCTGGCCAGTGTATGCCTTTGCCAATACTATAGGGTGCTGGGTAAAGGGACTGTCTTGGTCTTTGTAGCTGCCACCCATGCCATCATAGATAGTGTTTGTAGAGTTATACGTGGTTGTAGTGTTTATGTTGGCCTCTGTACCACTCACTACGTTTGGAAGGTCTTGGAATGACCATAGGTCTTCCTTGTAGTTATAAACTGCGGCGCGGTTGCAGTGATCAACTCCTGTGCCTGATATGCCATAGCCAACCAAGTCATCTTGACTGTTATAACAAAAGTATAACTCTTCTGTTTTACTGTTGTGCATTACAAAGCACACATCTGATTTACTGTTGTCTAGGCCACTAAAAATGTAGTCCCTGACGCGTCCATCACAAATAGATTGGCGGCTGTTGCCATCAGTTACATAGATGTCATCTCTATCGAAAACATAGTGCTGGTTCTCTACCTCTATAATGCAATCCTGAGACATTACTCCGGCGTCATCGAATATCTTACGGAAGTTAAAGATAAACGTACCCCCAACAAATTCAGCCATCCATACCTGATCCTTAGAGTAGATCATAAAGTTAGTGCCGAGAGTTGCCCCATCTACGATTGGTGTCTGCATCTGCACTAGGTCATTAAAGCCTGCACTATTAGTTAGGTCTGTCTCGTCCCATGTTGCTGGTACGGTATTAGCAAGCACAGGGTCGCTAAAGCGTACTCTGTTAGGAAAGCTGTTGCTGCCCTCAGTCATGTTAAGTGCTAATAGAAAGTCCCCGTAGCTGCGGAGTACACCAGCCTTATGGTTAGACGGCCAGTTTGCTAGGGTAGTAAAATTGGTAGCGCTGGGCGTCCTTGCCACAGGCACAGTGTCGTTACGGTTTACATACACAACATCCGCTAGGGTGGTAGCAGAAACTACTGCCTCATTGTCAGCCGACAGTGAAGAGTTAAACCTCTGAGTGCCAGAGCCATTAGCAAACTCATAGAGATCAAACGTATTGTCCACGACTAGGATGGTGTCATAAGTGCTAGAGGAAGCCAGCGCATAGCAGAACTTAGGTGTATAGGATATGTTGTCTGAGACTGAGCGAAACACTGGTCCAGCCATCACATTGCCGTCAGAGAACCTTACGTTCTTGGCTCTAGTAAAAGCTGTCATTGGCAGATTAAAGCTGCCTACATCAGTTATAACACCAGAAGAGCCAAGTCCCCGAATTGGTACGTTGGTCATGCGCTATTCCTCTACGTGTATGCGTTCACAATAAGTCTGAAATTTGGTGCTGAACCAGCTGGTCCCGAAGAAACAGATGTCCATGTTGCCCCAGCTAAAGGGCTTATCGACCCAGAAGTATTACTAAGGAAAAACAGCCCTGCCGGTGGGATAGAGATATAGACATTGGTGGCATTAAAACTAATGGAGCAGCCTCTGGCATTAGCCCCAGAGCCATCAAGGTGTGAACTAATCTGAAACCTTTCACCAGCTGTCCAACCAAAGGAAGAACTAGCATTTACGTTTTCGCAGAACACCTTAACAAAAGAAGGGAAGGCACCTAGGCCGTGAGCCAGAGTAGCTGTCGTACCACTAGCAGGCCAGAGCGCTGTAGTGCTTGTGTAGCCACG
>Ga0209199_1002270_pt1 | contig 20957 bp, 21 predicted proteins | sample COGITO_mtgs_1105_7_FD_184805 | JGI IMG/M metagenome (GOLD analysis project Ga0209199, IMG submission 184805) | Pelagic marine microbial communities from North Sea - COGITO_mtgs_110523 (SPAdes) (version 2) | ecosystem: Environmental > Aquatic > Marine > Epipelagic ...
CCATTACAAAAATCAATATCAGCAACAGCTTCCATTTCAGCAGCTGGATTCACTGTAATTGTATAAAAAACTGGACTTCCAGGACATGCACCCACAGATGTGGTGACTGCTTCAGTACTAAAAATTAAAACTACAGGATCTAATCCAGAGTTAATAAGAGTAAACGCTGGAATTGTAGTCGTTCCTGCTGTTGTTGTAATTCCTGTAATATCTCCATATAACGATGAGTCTATAGACCACGAAATATTCACTGGAGAGGTGTCCGAATCTAAATTAATTTCTGTAGAAGTTCCACCAGAGCACACACTTTGATCTAAAACATCAAAAACAACTGTAGGTGCTGGTTCCACAGTGATACTGAATGGTACCGTATTTCCTACACACCCATTAAAATCAACCGTGACATCATATATTAATGTATATGCATCTGTTCCTGAATTTTGAATCACTGCTCCTATAAAATTTCCGTTTCCACTTGGAGTTGGATAGCTCGTAATGTGAGCTGGAATACTTGTATTAGTTAATACCCATGTATAGCTTTCACCTGGAGTATCAGAAACAAGAGTTGGGGTCTCAAAAACGGAACCTCCACAAATCGTTTGAGATGCTATAGCTGATAGTGTTGGTTTCGGATCAACTTGAACAGTTAATAAAAAGGTTGCGCCTACGCAATTCCCTCCTGCACCGGAAGTTGGTGTCACTGTATACTCCACTGTTTGCGTTAAATTTGATGTATTTGTTAAGGTTTGACTTATAGAATTTTGCCCTGTTGTTTGGTTAGATTCGCCTGTTACCAAACCATTCAAATCAACTACCGTCCATGTGTAGGTAGTGTTTATTGGGACAAGCGTTGTTGGGGGATTATCTACAGGCGTCACAATAAAAATTTCCTCCGAACAAATAGTGATCGATTGGTCTAGAATGATTGGTTCTGGATTCACGGTAAAAGTAAAATTGACTGTTCCGCCTTGACAGTTATCGACTTCGGGAGTAACCGAGTAGACCAGCGTCGCTGGATTGCTTGATGAATTTAATAAACCATTCATCACTGGAATCGTATCTCCTGAATTTAAAGTGGCATCATAACCAGAAATAGCAGGATCGGCAGTAATTGATATGGAATAAATGGTATCCGGATCCATATCTGAAGTAAACTGAACCAGTTGCGTTGGTTCTTCGGGACAGATAGTTTGTTCAAGATTCGTGTTTGTGATGATAGGAGTTTGCTCATATAAAAACGTAAAGGTGTCAGAATTTGAATTCTCACAATTCCCATTTACCTGTACTGTAATCGTGTAGGTATTGTAATTCAAAAATTTAATGATTGGAAAATCACTAGTGGCATCAGTTCCCTCCTGAAATGTATAATCCGCTGCTGTTACACCTGGCCCAGTAATGGTCCAAGTAAACGTTGTAGGCTCAAAAGGGATTTCGCTATAAATTGGAGTAATTGTTAGGTTACTGAAATCCAACGTAAAACCGTCTGTCGTTTGCCCGGCTAAACCTTCACAAGCCGCAAAAGATGGCGTTGTAAAATTAACGGTTGGATCTCCAAGAATTATAATTTGTTTGGTAATTGGAGCGGAAACACCACATAAATTTGTAATGGTTTGCGTTACATTATAAATACCCGGATCGTTAAATATGACATCTGGACTTTGAGAGCTGCTCGAAAAAGGAGTTACATACGTATAACCTGTATCTGGAGCAATGGCCCATTCATAAGTGGGATCTTGACACTCTAAATCTTGAAGGTTTGAGGTATCCGAAAAAGTAACTGGTTGTCCAAAACAAATTTCGTCAACAACAGCACCTGAAGCGTCCAAAAAGTCGAAATCAGCTACCGGAATGGCTTGAACATTCATAACATAAGCTGGATCACTTTCATCAGGAAAAGTAGACGGTGTAAGACATAAATCCTGATTGATATATAGGACTCTAAAACTCCAGCAACCTGGGATCACTTGCGCTGTAGGAATTACGATATCTAATAAACCATCACCATCAAAATCTACGAGCCAGCCTTGAGGATCGTCAACAACCCCTGCTAGAGATTTAGGATCAAAATCCACACCATTCGGATCTGAAATTTGCCAGAAAAAATCAGCTCCATCTTCACATCCATCTGTTCCATATTGTCCTAATAAAGAAGAATTGATAATAACAATATCTTGATTTTCACATATTTCATCCACACCACCTGCACCATCAAACGAGGCTTCTGGCGCTAAGCTTACAATGACTCTTTTATCGACTCCACCTCCATTGATTTTGTAAGAACAATTTGGATCTGTATTTGAATTGAATTTGTTAAACTGATCTTTTCTAACAGTAAATTCACTTCCATCTGCAACACAGGATACAGACGTATATTCATGAAGTAATATATTATTAAATAAAATTTCTGCCTGTGTAAAAATTTCGACCGGTGAACCATCACCAAAATTTATGGCGTAATAAGAACCTTTATAATTTTGCCCAATTCCAGCATTAGACGCATCGATACTAAAATTTACTTCGCTCCCAACACATATTGTTTCATTAGAACTGTTGGCAAGTGTGGTAGAACTTGTGTGCAATACAAATATAGCTGTATAAATAGATGATATTCCTGAAATTACAGCTTCTACTTCAAAATTATAGGATCCTAAAGGTAAGACGCCAGATAGGATATGAGAATCCCCCGCCATAACTCCTAAGTCTACTATCGTATTGGTAACTGCATTAATTCTTCTTAGTTTATAAGTAATAGCTGTGTTGTGATTAGATATTTCTAGTGTTCTAAAAAAACTATTGATCTCTGAGGATGTATCTCCAGATGACATGGATAGGGAACCGAACATTGGATCTGTATTAAATTCATCTGCAACTGTACAGTCAAACCGTTGTCCATTTGGAGAAATCCCAGAATAAAGCGTCACTGGAGTCGATGCCGTTGAAACAATATTAAAAACAGCAGATTCTGAGGACAAAACTTCCCCAAACGTTCCATCCAACAACAATCCTTTTGTTGCTTTAACTCTTAATTTGTAGTCACCTGGTACTATTCCTGCGGAAATAACACCATTAATAGTCGTTGTAAAAAACCCATTTACAGTACTTAATACAGAAGCGTTCGTGAAAGACCCTCCTAGTTCTGACAATTCTAAAATAAATTGATTGTCACTTGACTCATCATCAAATTTGTAAATCCCATTTGGATCAAAGTGAACTGAAACACCCGATCCAGAACCGTAAATAGCTGTGGCATTGAAATCTACAAGATTAATATTCGCTGTATTCGTCTGAGAAAAAAGAAGGCTATTAAATAGAATAGCAATAAAAGTAAAAGTGGTTTTATTTAAAATCATTATATTAATTATGTTTAACTATAATAAAGAATAAGTAAACAAATATAAGTGATTTAATCTTTATTATTCATAAGTTCTAAAGAACAATTTTGTTTGCAATTTTCAGAATGGACAAATAAGATCTTTAAGATAAAAAATAGACCAAATTAATAAAAATAAAATTTTAACATATAAACATTGAAATCATTAAAAATTTCTTTGTAAATTATATTTTTTGTTTAATTATTTATATTAAAAAATAAACTTAATTTAAACAAAATGACTCACAAAAAAATCAATACAACAGCTGTTTTTTAGAATTATTTCGCCAACCTGCTTGGTTTTTATAGTCCATAAAGAAAATTTTTAGATCGGCTTGATTTTGGTACTCAACAAAGAAAACAGTTGTATCTGCCTGATTTGAATACTCAGTAAAAAACCATAAGCCTTTATTCCCTTGCGCTTGATTGCTGTAATCGACCTTAAAAACCTTTAAATCGGCTTGATTGGCGTAGTCCACAACAAAGACTTTTACATCTGCTTGATTTTCGTAATCTACTGAGAATAGTTTTTGAGCAACTGCAAGCTCTGCAATACAAATAAAAAAAAGTAAAAGAAGGAACCTTTTCATAAATCCGCCTTGATTAATACACCAAAAACTTAAATAGCTTTGTTTGATTTCTCTCTTGAACATGAATCAAATACATCCCCTGAGAAAAGCCAGAGACATCAATTCTATTTCCTTCTAATTCAAATTCTAGAGTTTGACCCAATTGATTGTATATGTTTACAGCCTCTTTAGAAACCCCTAACCCTTCGATATACACATAATCTTGAGCAATGCTTGGGTGAATGAACACTGTTTTAAAGTCCAAATCAACTGTAGACAGTAAACCCCAAGAATCCTCTGACTCTGGACCGTTCCAAATGAGGGTTGCCAAATAAGGATTGTCAATAAATGGATTTCGATTCCCCTGAAAAGAAAAGATAACATCGTTTCGGTTGCGCTCAAACTCAGAAACAGGGTCTTCTTCATTCCATTCCAAGAAGATATTTGGCATGTCGGCATCGTTAGAATACGACGTACTACCAATACCTATATTGATGGGTTCACATTGAGTTGGGTAGCGCAAATACATATACATAATAATTCGGGCAACATCCCCTTTAAATTCATCTCCAGGGTAGAAACAGCCCTCAGGGTTACCACCAGGACCTCTGTCACAAATTGGGTGACCCTCAATATGAACGATGTCCGAATTGCCTGAAGCATTGATATAAAAACGATTATTTCTTGTAGAATTCATCTGGCAATCGGCGGCTCTCAGGTTGTGAACATCAGTTCCTGAACCTGCTGGGCTCGTCTCTAATGTGGGATTTGCCAATGATTTTGCAAACACATGCTCTCGATTCCAATAGCCTATGCAAAAACCACTGGCTTGATCCGTAATCGGGCGTGTACGATCATTTTTTGTAATATTATCAGAGTCATCATAACCATAAATTAAAACAACGTTACCAGAAATGGAAACATCCGCATCACTTTGATGAACAACATCCCACGTATCGGTGGCACTAGAAGTGTATGGAATTAGGGTTGTATGAGTAGCACTAATTAATGTAGAAAGGTCGTCTTTCAGTTCGTTTCCATCTTGGTAAAAATCAACAGACGAATAATATGCGGGAATTTGAGCGCCTATCGAGAACACACCTGAAAATAGTGCCCCCAAAAGCGTAATTAACACCTTTGTTTTCATAAAATAAAAGTTAAAATATTGGTTATTTTAATTCAAAATTACAACTAATAATTGGGGTTTTATCAAGTATTAAAATTGAATTGCAAAATTAAATTTCAGTTACGGTTTAAAAATTATATTTTTGCAGCGAACAAAAACACAAAAAATGACCTTACTATTGATGGCCGCAGGAAGCGGAAGCCGTTATGGAAAACTAAAACAATTTGACGATTTAGGCCCTTCGGAAGAATTTCTTATGGAATTTAGTATTTTTGACGCCCTCAAAAACAACTTTAACCACATTGTGGTCATTACCAAAGCTGCTAACAAATCGTTTCTGGAATCTCATCTTTCCGAGCGCCTTCCTAAAGATGTGAAATTAGATGTTTTAGTTCAAGAAATTGAAGACATTCCAAAAGCGATCTCTCTAGAAACGAAACGCGAAAAACCTTGGGGCACCGCCCATGCCGTTTGGACCGCTCGAAATGTCATCAAAGGAAGTTTTGTCATAATAAATGCCGATGATTATTATGGGCAAAATGCGTTTGATGGTGCTGCGAAATTCATTAAAAATAACAACACTCCTGACACGTTTGCACTTGTAGCTTACAACCTTAAAAATACACTTTCTAAATTTGGATCCGTATCAAGAGGCGTTTGTGAAGTGGACAACCACCAATTAACATCCATCATAGAACGTACTAAGATTTCAGAAAAAGGGACTCAAATTATCGATGAAGATTCGGGAATAGTTCTTGATGCTGACACAGCGGTTTCTATGAATTTTTGGATTTGTAATGCGTCGATTTTTAAGTATATAGAAACCTACTTTACGAAGTTTTTAGAAAATACTGACAACCACGAAAAAAGTGAAATTTACTTGCCTTTTGTCACTCAAGAAATGATGGAAAATGGACATATTACAGTAGAAGTGATTGAAGCTCAAAGCACTTGGTTTGGAGTCACCTATTACGATGACAAAAAAGAGGCGGTCAGAACCTTATCAGAACTCACCAAACAAGGCGCCTATCCGACGCCCTTGTGGAGTTGAAATACTTAGTTTTCCACCTCTAAACCGCTTGATTTCCACTTAGAAAAACCATGGTCTAAATCATAAACCTTAACAAATCCGTTGGCGATTAATCGTGAGGCGCACTTCGCGCTTCGGCTCCCACGCTGACAGTACACAATAACAGGTCTGGTTTTATCTAGTTGTTGGATATTTGCTTCAAAATTTGCATCTAAAAAATCAATGTTGAGCGCATTTAGAAGATGCCCTCCTTTGTACTCACCTGGAGTCCGAACATCTACCAACTGAATCCCTTCGATTTTAGATATTTCCTTCATTTCTGCAGGCGTAATAAGTTCAATCGCACTAGATTGATTTTTCGTACAATTAAAGAACGTGAGCATGCATAGCAACACACATCCAAATTTAAAATAACGCATATTATTGAGGAATTATAGTTGCACCATCCCATTCATTAAAACCGCCCAAAAGATTATAGGAAGCTGTAAAACCTAGCTGTTTCATGATAGAACACGCTTGACCACTTCTTGCACCTGATCTGCAATAAACATAGTAATGGTTCTTTTTATCGAGTTTTTCGAGCTCCGAAATAAAGACCTGCCCTTGATGAATGTCCAAGTGAATCGCATCTGGAATCATCCCTTCTTCAACTTCTGCGTCCGTACGAACATCTAAAATTATTGATTTTGAATCGGACTCTAATTGTGAAGCCCATTCATTTTGTGACAAATCTGACATAGTATCTATTTTAATAAATTAATTTATAATATTATTTTTCGCATCTCTTATTCCAAACTTAAAGCTTGATAGAGCATCCAATAGCTTTGGTTTTATGCACCTCAAAAGTAACTCCATTTAACAATGCATCCACGGCATTTTCAACATATTTAGTTTTCACCAAAGCAGCGTCTTTATAATTATCGTCAATCGCACCAATATACTGCACCACTGGTCCTCGATCCGTAGATTCTAATATATAAATATGGGGTGTTTTGGTGGCGCCAAATTGAGGGTAGACAGACTGATCTGCATCCATTAAATACGGAAATGTAAATCCTTTTTCTTTCGCACGTATTTGCATCGCCTCCATGGAATCCCCGGGTTTTGTTTTGACATTATTGGGCATGATGGCAATAACTGGATATCCTTTGTTGGTGTATTTTTTGTTCAGTGCTTCAATACGGTCTTCGTAGAGCACCGCATACGGACAGGTATTGCATGTAAAAACAACAATAAACCCTTTAGCTTGCTCAAAATCAGAAAGGGAGACAAAATCTCCATCAATATTTTCTAATTTAAAATCGGTGGCAACATCGCCAATATCATACCCTAGATCCGTTGAAATAGGCGTAAATGAAACTAAGGTAAACAGCACTAATAATGATAAAATAGTTTTCATAATAATTTAGTTTTACGGATTATTAAAAAAATGTTTTAAGTTCCAGTTCCAATTCCTCAAGGTAAAGGTACGACTATAAAACAAACGCTTTGATTCATTATATATAATCGTGACCGGGATGGCTCCATCCCATTGTGGATTTACTTTTGGAATCCATGAATTCATATCAGGATCGTCTAAAACCACTACTTTGGATTTTAGGTTATACTTTTGAATAAATGGTTTTAATTTCGTTTCATACTGATGTGGAAAATCCAAACTCACCAAAATGACTTCTACAGAGTCTTTATAGTTGGCTTGGAGCGTTTCAAAATGTGGCAACTCTTTTACACAGGGCGCACACCAAGTCGCCCAAAAATTCACAACATAGGTTTTAGAGTCTTTGAGTTCTAAATAGGGAGCAATACCAGCAAAATCATGAACCTCCAATACAACGGGATCATTTTTTTCGGACTTACACGATAGATTTAAAAAAACCACTAAAACAAATAAATATTTCATTTTGCAAAGTTAGTAAAAAGAGCTAAAAATTCTCGGAAGTTTTAACATAAAATTACCAATAGTAAAAGTATTATGGAATTAAAAAAATGTGTAATTTGCATTTAACTTAAACTGAAATAACGACATGAAAAATACACTATTAAAGTCAACAGCCCTTTTATTTATTTTAACTCTTACAGCATTCACCACTTTAGAAACAAAACAAGTAGATACGGATCAAAGTATTATCAACTGGGTTGGATATAAAGTAACTGGGCAACATGAAGGAACAATCACGCTTAAAAAAGGTGTTCTTGAATTCAATGACAATCAATTGACTGGAGGGAATTTTGTAATGGACATGACATCTATAAACACTACCGACCTTGAAGGAGATTATAAAAACAAACTAGATGGCCATTTAAAAGCCGATGACTTTTTTGGCGTTGAAACTCACACAAAAGCAACTCTAGTATTTACATCTGTTACTAAAAATGAAACTAATTACGCTGTTGTAGGCGACCTAACAATTAAAGGAATTACAAATCAAATTTCTTTTGATTTAACGGTTTCTGAAAATACTGCAACAACTACCTTTCAAGTGGACCGTACCAAATTTGGAATAAAATACGGATCTGCAAGTTTTATTGATGGATTAAAAGATAAAGCCATATATAATGAGTTCGATTTAAAGGTTTCTTTAAAATTTTAAAAAAACATTAAATTAATTTTGCAATCATAAAAAACGTTGCTACATTTGATTTTTAATAAATAAATTATGAACCTTACTTTAAATAATACTTGGTGGTGGTACTCTCGAAAACAAAACTCGTGATACACCCCTGTATGTTTAAATCAAAATATCTAGGCTTGTCATCACGACAAGCCTTTTTTTTATGAAAAAATTTGAACTAAAAACACATTACAAAAAAATACTCGCAGACACCATATCGCCTGTGAGTGTGTATCTAAAAATTCGAGATAAATTCCCGAATAGTATCCTGCTGGAAAGTAGCGACTACCACGGCAATGACAACAGTTTCTCCTACATCTGCTGCAATCCTATTGCATCCATCAAAGTAGAAGACTCTGTGGTAACTAAAACTTATCCCGATCAAAGCACTGAAACAATCGCTGTCCCTGCTAATGAAGTGACCATGGAAATCGATGCATTTACAAAACAATTTGAAACTCAGAAAGACACAACTTTTAAGTTTATAAATAATGGGATGTTTGGGTTTACAGCCTACGATGCTGTAAAATATTTTGAAGACATCTCAATTTCAAAAAAGGACGATTCTATTGAAATTCCTGAGATGTATTACGCCGTGTATCAAAACATCATAGCCATCAATCATTTCAAAAATGAGGCCTATATTTTTGCACACTGTTACCAATCTGAAAGCAATATCGACGCTATTGATTATTTGATTAAAATACAAAGTTTTTCATCTTATGATTTTGAATCAAAAGGAGGCATTAGTTCCAACCTGACCGACGAGGAATTTAAATCGAATGTTGATTTGGCTAAAAAACACTGTGCTCGTGGCGATGTGTTTCAATTGGTATTGTCTAAAAAATTCCAACAAAATTTTAAAGGTGATGATTTTAATGTGTACAGAGCACTAAGAAGTATCAATCCCTCCCCTTACCTCTTTTATTTTGATTATGGGGAATTTAAAATCTTTGGAAGTTCTCCCGAAGCGCAGCTGGTTGTCCAAGATCAAAATGCAGAAATTCATCCCATTGCAGGGACTTTTGCTCGAACTGGCGATGACTTAAAAGATGCTGAATTAGCAAAAAAACTAGTCGCCGATAAAAAAGAAAATAGCGAACACGTTATGTTAGTTGACCTGGCACGAAACGATTTGAGCCGTCATTGTACGGAAGTCGTTGTCAAAAAATACAGAGAAGTTCAATTTTTCTCACACGTCATTCATTTGGTGAGTAAGGTGATGGGCAAGGTGCGGAAAAACACCCCAACAATGCAAATTGTAGCCGATACTTTTCCGGCAGGAACCTTGAGTGGTGCACCCAAATACAAAGCGATGGAACTTATTGAAGCCTACGAAAAAACAAGCCGTGCGTTTTACGGAGGTGCCATTGGGTTTATGGATTTTGATGGAAACTACAACCATGCTATCATGATTCGAACGTTTTTAAGTAAAAATTACCAACTCCATTGGCAAGCCGGTGCCGGAATTGTTTCCAAATCTAGCCCCGAAAACGAACTTCAAGAAGTATACAACAAACTAGGCGCTTTAACCAAAGCTATTAAACTCGCCGAAACCATTTAGAGAATGAAGAAAATATTAGTCATAGATAATTACGACAGTTTTACGTTTAATTTAGTTCACTACTTAGAAGACCTAGATTGTGATGTGACGGTACTCCGAAATGATAAATTTGATTTGGAAGACCTTGAGCATTTCGATAAAATAGTACTTTCACCTGGCCCTGGAGTTCCAGAAGAAGCAGGACTTTTAAAAGCTGTGATTAAACGCTATGCATCCAGTAAAAGTATTCTTGGAGTGTGTTTAGGACAACAAGCAATTGGCGAAGTTTTTGGTGGACAGATTGTAAACTTAGAGGAAGTTTACCATGGTGTTCATACTGATATTACTATTTGTGTGGATGATGAAACTTTATTTAACAACATGGACAAAACCATTCAAGTTGGGCGCTACCACTCATGGGTGGTTGATGCGAATTTACCAGAGGTTTTAGAAGCCACTTCCATTGATGAAAATGGACAAATCATGTCCTTAAGGCACAAAACATTTGATGTAAAAGGCGTTCAATTTCATCCTGAATCGGTACTCACACCCAACGGAAAACAACTATTAGAAAACTGGATTAAATCCTAAAAAGAAACTTAAGTTATACAAATGAAACACGTTTTAAACAGACTCATTAACCACGAAACGATTTCTGCCGAGGAGGCTAAACAGATTTTGATTAATATCTCCAAAGGAGATTATAATCAAAGTCAAATTGCGGCCTTTCTCACCATTTTCATGATGAGATCGGTCACCTTAGAAGAATTGAAAGGATTTAGAGATGCACTCTTAGAATTGTGTATTCCTATAGATTTATCGGCCTATAATCCCATTGACTTGTGCGGTACTGGCGGCGATGGAAAAGACACTTTTAACATCTCTACACTCTCCTCTTTCGTAACAGCAGCGGCAGGTGTTCCCGTTGCGAAACATGGAAATTATGGAGTTTCTTCCGCTTGTGGATCTTCCAATGTATTGGAATCCTTAGGAGTTAAGTTTTCAAATGATGTAGACTTTTTAGAACGCGCTATTGCCTCCACTGGTATTTGTGTGTTACACGCCCCTTTGTTCCATCCTGCTATGAAAAATGTGGCACCCATCCGACGTGAATTGGGAGTCAAAACCTTTTTCAATATGTTAGGTCCTATGGTAAACCCAGCCTTTCCAAAAAATCAAATGGTGGGCGTATTTAGCTTGGAGTTACTGCGCTTGTACAATTACCTCTATCAGGATTCTGACAAAAATTACAGCATTGTTCATGATCTTGGTGGCTATGATGAAATCTCATTAACAAATAGCGTAAAGATTGTATCCAATCATTCAGAGGTGCTTTTTTCAGCCGAAGATTTAGGATTAACAAATAATACACAAGAAGCTATTTTTGGTGGAAATACAGTGGCAGAAGCTTCTAAAATATTTAAAACCATTATCAGCGGAAACGGAACCGAAGCTCAAAATAATGTGGTATGTAGCAACGCTGGACTTGCCATCGCAACCGCTAAAAAAATTGCACATATCGATGGCTATGAAATGGCCAAAGAAGCCCTCTATTCGGGGAAAGCAAATGAATGTCTCACAAAATTAATAGCCCTCTAATGAGCAGTATTTTAGATCGTATTGTAGCAGATAAACGCAACGAAGTCATACTTCGAAAACAATTAATTCCTTTGAAACAACTGGAACAATCGGTGTTGTTTGAACGCCACTGTCCGTCCTTAAGTACGGGATTGGTAAAAAGCACTTCTGGACTGATTACAGAGCACAAACGTCGCTCGCCTTCAAAAGCTTGTATCAATCAGGATTTGAATGTACAGGACGTGGCACAAGGCTATGAAACCGCTGGTGCCTGTGGAATGTCAGTCTTAACCGATATGAAATATTTTGGGGGTAGCTTAGAAGATTTATTGACCTCTAGAGCCAGTTGCGAGATGCCCTTACTTCGAAAAGAATTCATTATCGATGCCTATCAAATTGTAGAAGCAAAAGCCTATGGTGCCGATGTTATTTTACTTATTGCTGCTATTTTGAGTCGCGACAAGATTCAATCGTTTTCAACACTTGCCCAAAGCCTGGGCATGGAAGTTTTGTTAGAAATTCACAACGAAGACGAATTACATAAATCGGTGATGCCGTCCCTCAACATGATTGGAGTGAATAACCGAAACCTTAAAACGTTTGAAGTCAGCTTAGAAACCAGCAAAACACTCAGTACATTAATCCCTGATGAATTTGTAAAAATTTCAGAAAGTGGCATTCGCACCGTGGAAGACATTAAGAGTTTACAACCTTATGGGTATAAAGGATTTTTAATAGGTGAGAATTTTATGAAAACAGAAAATCCTGGTGTCAGTGCAACAGATTTCATTAAACACTTGAACGCATGAAACTAAAAGTATGTGGTATGCGCTATGACGACAATATTCGGGAAATCGCTGCAATCGAACCTGACTATATGGGCTTTATCTTTTTTGAAGGCTCTTCCCGCCATGTGTCAGAATCGATTCCGACACTCTCCCCGTCCATAAGAAAAGTAGGTGTTTTTGTCAATGCCTCTTATGATACTATTGTCGAAAAAATCAATACCCACGATTTGCAAGCGGTTCAATTGCATGGAGAAGAAACCCCTGAATTTTGCAAATCCTTACAACGACTCAACATAGAAATTATCAAAGTATTTTCCATAAAAAATGAATTTAATTTTGATGTCCTAAATCTTTATGAATCGGTTTGTGACTTTTATCTATTTGATACCAAAGGGCCTTTGGCAGGTGGGAATGGATATTGTTTTGACTGGTCTGTTTTAGAGGATTATCCCTCTACTAAACCTTATTTTTTAAGTGGTGGTATTGGATTGGAAAACCTTGATCAGTTACAAGCATTTAAAAATAGTACGGCAGCAACCTACTGTCATGCGGTGGATGTGAATAGTAAATTTGAAATTGCACCCGCCAAAAAAAATAAAGAATTATTAGAAAAATTTAAACATTTATTATGAGTTATCACGTGAATGAAAAAGGCTATTACGGCCAATTTGGAGGCGCATTTATTCCAGAAATGTTGTACCCTAATGTTGAAGAATTACGCCAAAACTATTTGAAGGTGATGGCAGAACCTGATTTCAAAAAAGAGTTCGATCAACTCCTGAAAGATTATGTAGGCCGCCCAACACCTTTGTATTTCGCAAAACGATTGTCCGCAAAATACAATACCAAAATATACCTGAAACGGGAAGATTTATGCCATACAGGTGCGCATAAAATCAACAATACAATTGGGCAAATATTGATGGCCAAGCGTCTCAAGAAAACACGCATCATCGCTGAAACGGGTGCAGGTCAACACGGGGTAGCCACGGCGACTGTGTGTGCTTTAGCAGGCTTAGAATGCATAGTGTATATGGGAGAAATTGACATCGCACGACAAGCACCCAATGTGGCACGTATAAAAATGCTTGGGGCGGAAGTGCGTCCGGCGTTGTCTGGAAGTCGTACCCTAAAAGATGCAACCAATGAAGCGATTCGCGATTGGATTAACAATCCCGTCGACACGCATTATATTATTGGAAGTGCCGTGGGACCACACCCCTATCCGGACATGGTAGCGCGTTTTCAATCGGTAGTGTCTGAAGAAACCAAATGGCAATTAAAAGAAGTGGAAGGCCGTGAAAACCCTGATTATGTGGTCGCTTGCGTGGGTGGTGGTAGCAATGCTGCTGGGGCGTATTACCATTATTTGAACGAACCTTCTGTAAAACTGATTGCAGTGGAAGCGGCAGGAAAAGGGATTTATACGGGTGAGAGTGCCGCGACTTCCGTCCTTGGAAAAGAAGGGGTGATTCATGGGAGTAAAACTTTATTAATGCAAACTCCTGACGGACAAATTACGGAGCCTTACTCTATTTCGGCGGGACTGGACTATCCAGGTGTTGGCCCAATGCATGCGCATTTGTATGAAACCAAACGGGCTGAATTTATTTCGGTGACGGATGATGAAGCCATGACGGCGGGGCTTGAATTGTCGCAACTCGAAGGCATCATTCCAGCGATTGAAACCTCCCATGCCTTGGCTATTTTTGAAGACAAAAAATTCAAACCTGAGGACGTTGTTGTGATTAGTTTATCGGGACGTGGCGACAAAGATTTGAATACCTATATTGATTATTTTAAACTCTAAGATTGTGAATAGAATACAAGCAAAATTACAAGAAGATAAAAAACTATTATCCATCTACTTTACGGCGGGATACCCCAGCTTAAACGATACGGTTACGACGATTGAAAACTTAGAGCAAAATGGGGTTGATATGATTGAAATTGGCTTGCCATTTAGCGATCCGTTGGCAGATGGCCCCACCATCCAGGCGAGTTCTACACAGGCGTTGCACAATGGCATGACCTCAACCGTGCTGTTTAACCAACTGAAAGACATTCGGAAAACGGTGTCGATTCCCTTGATTTTGATGGGTTATTTTAATCCGATGCTTCAATACGGTGTGGAAGCCTTTTGTAAAAAATGCCAAGAAGTGGGCATTGATGGATTGATCATTCCTGACTTGCCGGTGGAAGTGTACTACGAAGAGTATAAGGCTATTTTTGAACGGTATGGCTTAATCAATATCTTTTTGATTACACCACAAACAAGCGAAGCTCGCATCCGTTATATGGATAGTATTTCGGACGGATTTATTTATATGGTGAGTAGCGCCAGCACCACAGGAAGCCAAAGTGGGTTTGGAAATGAACAGACGGATTATTTTAAACGCATCGCTGACCTCCAACTAAGGAGCCCACAGATTATCGGGTTTGGAATTTCTGATCATGAGACGTTTAGCCAAGCAACGCAGTATGCCAAAGGCGCCATTATAGGCAGTGCCTTTATAAAGCATGTGACGGCTCATGGAGTGGATGATTTGGGAGCATTTACGCAGCCGCTATTAAGGGGCTAAAAAATACACTTAAACTGTTAAAATCACGTATTTCTTTGGATGTGCGTGATTTTTTTATATATTTATAGTTGATTTTAATCCCCAGGTCTAAATCTTCATAAGCGACTTAACCGAAGCTAAGCGCATATTTTATTTGAATTTTAGATATGGGGAACAAACAAGATGTTTGCACTAAAATCAGTTATACAAAGTCTCAAGACTTATCGGGATAAAAATAAATTGTGAAAGAACACATGTTGAATGCTAAAAACTAGTAAAATATATCGCTCAAAGTCAGGAGACTTTGCCTTTAGATTTACATTTTAGAAAATAACTATTATCTTGTTAATAAAAAAGAATGGGGTGAACTTTAGACTTTGCTAGCTACAGAACTATGTTGCGTATTAGTCCCCATTCTTTTATTTCGATTACAAAAGGACCAAATAGAATTTCAATCAGCCTCATTAAAGGTTTTAGTCAATGTAATCATTTTATTAACTTAATAACAAAAGTATGAAAATTAAAGAAACAATTGGCATTGATGTTAGCAAGCTTACTATTGATGTGACCGTCCATTCAAACAAGGCTTATTGTAAGTTTGAAAACACAGTAAAAGATTTTAAAAAAATGGTGAACTGGGTATTTAAACAAAGTCCTTTCAGTCCTGAAAATGTATTATTTGTCTTTGAACATACCGGACTTTATTCTCACAGATTAGCTGTTTATTTAACCAAGGAGAATATTTCTTTTTCGATGGTCCCTGGTCTTGAAATAAAACGTTCTTTAGGAATTGTAAGAGGAAAAGATGACAGGGTTGACTCTCGCTCAATAGCCCGATATGGATATAGATTGAGAGATGAAATAAGTCCCTGTAAATTACCCTCAAAAGAATTAAAATCACTGAAAACACTTTTAGCATTAAGAGAAACAAAAGTAAAACAAAGGTCTGGTGATAAAGCTTTACTGAAGGAATACAAGTTAGTTTACATCAGAAAAGACAACGAAATTGTATTTAAAATTTTAGAAAAAAGCATTAAAAGTTTATCCAAATATATTTCTGAAATAGAGCAAGAAATGGACAAAGTTGTTAAAAGTGATCAAGGGTTGAAAAACCAATATGAATTAGTAACAAGTATCAAGGGAGTCGGCCCACAGATAGCACTTTATACCATTGTTTTAACAGAAGGATTTACAAAATTTAAAACACACAGACAATTTGCTTCCTACTGCGGAGTAGCTCCATTTCCAAACGTTTCAGGAACCAGTATCAGAGGGAAAACAAAAGTGAGCAACCTAGCCAACAAAAAGATGAAAAGCTTGTTGGATTTAGGGGCTAAAGGATCCCTGCAATATAACTTAGAAATAAAAACCTTTTATGAAAGAAGATTAGAGCTTGGTAAAAGCAAAATGAGTACTATTAACATAATTAGAAATAAGCTAATAGCTAGAATGTTTGCTGTGATTAAAAGAAATTCACCTTACGTTGATTTTATGAAATATGCAGCTTAAAATTAATTGAAATTTTATTTGTTTAAGTCATAGAATACGCAACACTATCCATAAACTAAATACAATTGAAAAATAACCTAAAACACCACCACCCCTACTGCGTCTTCAACCACCTCAAGTAGAGGTTTTCAACTTTGGTACGTGCCCAAGGCGTTCGTCTGAGAAACTTAAGACTGGATTTCAATGTAGGTCCATCTGTAAAACAACGGATGTTGATTTTTTCGCCCATCACTTCCCAGCCATAATGGGCTTCGAGTGCGACGAGAATTTGCTCCAATTTCACCCCATGTAAGGGATTGTTAGGTTGGGATTCCATAAAAATTAACGGCGACGGTTGTTGTTCGATCGGTTGCCACCCCCAGAAGATCCCTGACGGTTGTTACTTGGTCGTGAGCCTCCACGCTGTTGACGACCTCCTTGTTTTGGCGGCACAGTAGATGCATTTGGATCAGGTTCAAAACCTTCGACAATTTCTTTCTTGAAACGTTGTTTGGTCAATTTTTCAATAGACGTCAAATAAGAGGTTTCCTCTGCACATACCAATGACAAAGCAACCCCATTGGCACCTGCTCTTCCTGTACGCCCAATACGGTGCACATAATCTTCCGGAATGTTAGGAAGCTCGTAATTCACTACATGCGGTAGCAATGGAATGTCCAAACCACGCGCAGCAATATCAGTCGCTACCAATACTCTAATGTCTTTATTTTTGAATCCAGCCAAGGCTTTTGTTCGTGCCCCTTGACTTTTATTCCCGTGAATAGCCATCGCAGAAATGCGTGCACTTTCAAGTTTTTTACAAAGGTTATTGGCGCCGTGTTTGGTACGTGTAAACACCAATACTTGTTGCCAATTTCCATCTTGAATCAATTTGATAAGAAGGTTTGTTTTCTTCTCTTTTGCCACTCTATATACCTGTTGTGCAATTGCTTCAACAGTCGTGTTTTCTGGAGTCGCTTCTACTAGTGTAGGGCTTCGTAAAATAGTTTGCGCCAAGCTTTTAATCTCTCTAGAAAAGGTGGCCGAAAACATTAAGTTTTGACGTCTGGATGGAATCAACCCTCTGATTTTATCAATATCGCGTTTGAAACCCATGTCCAACATACGGTCGGCTTCATCGAGAACAAAAATTTCTACTTTTGATAAGGACAAATGTCCTTGGTTTTCCAAATCGAGCAATCGACCTGGGGTGGCTACTAATATATCAACCCCATTACGGAGGTGTTTAATTTGTGGATTTTGATTCACACCACCAAAAATAACGGCAGCACGAAGGTCCAAAAACTTACTATAATGCTTCACATTGGTATACACCTGATCCGCCAACTCTCGGGTCGGCGTTAACACCAACGCACGTACAGGACGGCGGTGTGGCACAGGGTTTTTAGATAAAATTTGCAACATTGGCAGGGTAAATCCTGCGGTTTTCCCGGTTCCTGTTTGAGCCGATGCTAATACATCGAGTCCTTCAAGAATTGGAGGAATGGCTTTTTGTTGTATTGGAGATGGAGTCTCGTAGCCCTGTAAACGGACTGCTTTAAGTAGGGCTTCAATGAGTCCTAAAGATTGAAATGTCATATATGTTGTTTTGAAAATGACAGTATACAATACGATAGGTCATTCTTAACGATGGCGCAAAGGTACGTCTTATTTTAAATAAATTAACGCGTAAATACCAATTTTGTATCCGTTGACAAATTCACATCAAACGCGTAGCCATCCGTAGTAAAGGTTTTTAAACCATCAGCAGTTTCCACAGCGTTATCGATGATGTGACGCGTCATATAACCCCGAGCAAGTTTGGCAAAAATAGCAATCGTTTTATACTGTCCATTTTTAAACTCTTTAAAATCGACATGAATGACGGGCACTTTAAGAACTTTGACATCAATTGCCTTAAAATATTCTTGACTCGCTAAATTCACAAACAACTCCCCTTCTTTCAGTTCCTCATTCAGAGCAGCAGTCACTTTTTGACGCCAAAATTCATAAAGGTTTTTAGATTTCCCAACAGAGAATTTCGTCCCCATCTCCAAGCGATACGGCTGCACCAAATCCAAGGGTTTCAAAAGCCCGTACAGACCAGAAATAATTCGAACAGAATTCTGGAGGTTCTCTAATTTTGATTCTTCAATGGTATAAGCATCTAACCCCCGATACACATCGCCATTAAACGCATAAATAGCTGGTCGGGCATTTTGAGCTGTAAAAGGCACTGTCCATTTTTGGTTGCGTTCATAATTGAGTTGTCCCAAATTGGGTGAAATATGCATCAATTCCGATAGTGCTTTGGCGGATTTCTTTTTGAGTAGTGTATTGATTTTCTGCGCTTCGCCCAAAAAACAACTGTCGGTGCTTAAGGGGGTTGGCAATGCACTATCGTAATTTAATGACTTTGCTGGTGAGATAACAAGTTTCATTTATTGCTGATTTTATAACTCAAAGTTAACAACTAAGGTTGAACTCTAAAAAAATTTAGATTTATAATTTCTATGTCCCAATACTTAAAATTGATGCTTCTTAACTCGGGTCTTCTACCAAATGATTCGAATAGGTTTCCCATTTTTTGATACAGCTTTGCATATCCTGAGGTATTTCTGTTGTGAAAGACATTTTTTCACCAGTGGTGGGATGTATAAACCCTAAGGTTTTGGCGTGCAAGGCTTGACGTGGAAGGGTTTTAAAACAGTTGTCCACAAACTGCTTGTATTTGGTAAACGTAGTTCCTTTTAGTATGCGTTCGCCCCCATAGCGTTCGTCATTAAAAAGCGTGTGCCCAATGTATTTCATGTGCACACGTATTTGGTGGGTACGCCCCGTTTCCAATTGACACGTCAACAGGGTGACATAGCCCAAACGTTGCAATACTTTATAATGAGTCACAGCCGGTTTTCCTTTGTCAGCTTCATCTCCAAAATAGACCGTATTTTGCAATCTGTTTTTAGGATGACGTCCAATATTACCTTCTACGGTACCTTCTTCTAACTCCACATTTCCCCATACCAAGGCTACATATTCGCGTTCGCTTGTTTTGGCTTTGAATTGTGCCGATAAGTGTGCCATCGCTATTTCGGTTTTGGCGACTACCAACAGCCCACTTGTGTCTTTATCAATCCGATGTACCAATCCAGGACGATTACTGCTGTTATTGGGTAAGTTGTCAAAATGAAACATCAGAGCATTGATCAAAGTACCTGAATAATTTCCATGCCCTGGATGAACGACCATTCCTGGAGCTTTATTGACCACTAATAAATCTTCATCTTCATAAACAACTTCGATAGGTAGATCTTCGGGAACTAATAAGTTTTCATAAGGGGGATGCTCAAATAAAACTCGAATTTTATCGAACGGTTTGACCTTATAATTTGATTTGACGGCGATCTCATTTACTAAAATACTGCCATCCTTTGCAGCAGCTTGAATTTTATTTCGGGTGGCATTTTCAACAAAATTCATGAGATATTTATCGATCCGCAAAGGCTGTTGCCCTTTTTCGACCGTAAATGTGTAATGCTCATGCAATTCATTTTCATTCACTAATAATTCATTTGAATCTTCCATGGTTAATTATTGCTTTCGAATCCCGTTTCCTAAAACTAGGTCGATTTTCGAGGTTTTTGGAAGCATCGTACCTGCTTCAATGATTTGGCCGTTGTGGCGTATTTCTAAAACTTCATCTTTCCCCAAGTCATCTTTATAAATTGTTGTTCCAATTTGGAACCCTGCGGATTCTAGCGAGGGTTTTGCTTGTCTGAACGTGCGACGAATGACATCCGGAACCGCCAAAGTTCTATAGGCAGAAGGATTGAGAATTAAATATATTTTTCGATCTTCTTTAACTTGGCTTCCCGCCAAAGGATCTTGTTCGATCACCGCCCCTTTGGGGTAATTAGGGTTATAGTTAGAAGAATCTTGAACTTCACTTCGGAGTTCTAGGTCTGTGATAAGTATTTGGGCCGCTTCAAATGTATTACCTATAAGCGCTGGCACCGTCACAAACGTACCGTGATTGGTATAGGACTTGAGCCATTTGAGAGCTAAAAACCCAAAAACAACTAAAGCGATAAATGCAAAGATTAATTGCTTTATAAACGATTTACTAAATAAGAATTTAATGAAATTCATGGTACTTTTTAATAAAGTAACAAAGCTAATCAATTATTTGTGTCCTTAAAATCTTTAGCTTGTTTAGTTTGAAGTAAATATATTTGGTTTAAAATGATTTTGATTTGAGATAAAAGTAATATTTTTACTGTATAAACGTAGAA
>Ga0209199_1002282_pt1 | contig 20886 bp, 17 predicted proteins | sample COGITO_mtgs_1105_7_FD_184805 | JGI IMG/M metagenome (GOLD analysis project Ga0209199, IMG submission 184805) | Pelagic marine microbial communities from North Sea - COGITO_mtgs_110523 (SPAdes) (version 2) | ecosystem: Environmental > Aquatic > Marine > Epipelagic ...
ATAAGGGAAGTAACTTAGATAAATTTTACCAAACTGGTGAAACTTACACTAATACAATTGCTGTTTCATCCTCGGACGAAAACGGAAGTACTAGATTTTCTGTAACAAATTTGGATAATTTAGACATCATACCTAACTCTACATTAAAAAGAAATTCATTTGGATTAAACACTTCTAGAAAGTATGGAGACAAGTTTAATGTAGATGTCAATATGAAATACATCTTAGAAGATCAAGAAGGTAATCCACAATTATCAGATTCACCTGGTAATGGAAACTTTGCTGTTAATTTATTTGCTCCTTCTGTTTCTGTAGACGATATGATGGGAGAAGGTGGACTTGGTAGAAATGCAGATTTAACAGAATTTAGAATTAGTGATAATACTTATTCTCAGAATCCATATTTTGCAGCTTACAATTATATAAATTCATCTTCAAAATCAAGGTTTATAGGTGCAATAAACGCTAGATATGATCTTACTGATTATTTATACGTAAGAGGAAGATTGGGTGGAGATAGTTACAACTTACACAAAACTAATTCAACTCCTTGGGGAACTGCTTATCAGCCTTTAGGATCTATTAGTGAAGGTAAAAGTACGTTTTCCCAATACGATATTGATGGTTTTTTAGGTACGGATAATTTGCAATTAGCTGATGACCTTACTTTAAATGCATTTGTTGGTATTGGAACAAACGTTCAAGAGTATGATGCAGTATCAAAATCTGGATCTAACTTTATTGTTCCATTTTTAATTAATGTTCAAAACACTGAAAATCAAGGAGGTGGTTACAGCTACAATAAAAAGCAAATTAGCTCTGCGTATGGATCTGCAGAATTTGGATTCCAAGACTGGGCATTCTTAACGGTAACTGCAAGAAATGACTGGTTCTCAACTTTATCTTTAAAAGATAAAGTAGCTCCAAATAATGACTTGTATACTTCTGCTTCTGTTTCATTAGTTCTTTCTGATGTTATGGATCTTGGAGATACTGTTTCTTTCTTAAAATTAAGAGGAGGTTATTCTCAGGTAGCAGGTGGTGCTGATAGTCCATATGCTTTAAGTTTATCTTACGGAATATTCGGACAAGGTCACTTAGGTGCTTCTCTTGGAAATATTTCTGGAGGAACTATTCCAAATTCTGAAATTACTCCTTTTGAGAAAAATGAGAGTGAAATTGGTGTAGACTTAAGATTGTTTGACAACAAACTTTCCATAGATGCTACATACTATGACAATGAAACTTTAGGAGATATTGTAGGAGTTAGTGCTTCTTCAACTTCAGGTTACGGTGCGGCTCTTGCAAACCTTGGTAATATTTCAAACTCGGGTATTGAATTACTTATTAAAGGTGAGATAATGAGAACTGATGATTTCGCTTGGAACGCATCAATTAACTACACAAACAATACAAGTGAAGTTGTTGCAACTAACGATACTGGTGGAAACATCTCAATGGATGAGCCTCGTTCAAGAAACTTAAGAGTTACTCACATTGTTGGTGAAAAATACGGTGCACTGTACGGTTCTTCATATGTGAGAAATGATGCAGGTCTTATTGTTCATGAAATGGTTAATGGAATTCCAATTCCAAAACAAGGAGCTAGAAAAATCTTAGGATTTGGTGTTGCTCCAACATCTGTTGGTTTTGGATCATCTTTTAGATACAAAGATTTCAACGCTTCAATTTTAGTTGAAGGAAAAACTGGAGGGCAAATCTACTCAGGTACAAATGCCTTTTTAATTAGAAATGGTCATCACAAGAAGACTGTTCCTGCTGGAGGTCGTGAGGCTGGATTTACACCAATTGGTGTGATGGAAGATGGAAGTTCAATTACAACGTCTATTCCTCAATCTCAACAAGAAGACTATTACAGAAGAACTTACGCTATTGCTGAAGAAGCTATACAAGATTCAGACTATATGAGAGTTCGTCAGTTAAGTATTGGTTATACTTTACCATCTAATATGTTAGAAGGAACATTTATTACCAAAGCTACTGTATCGCTTATTGGAAGAAATTTATTTTTCTTAAGTAACAGTACGGATAACATAGACCCTGAGTCTGCCTATAATAACGGAAACTCTGCAGGTTTAGAATGGTTTGGTCTTCCTGTTCCAAGAACAATTGGTCTTAACCTAAATCTTAAATTTTAAACTTAAATAATTATGAAAAAAATACTATTAACATTTTTTGCATTAAGTTTTGTTCTAACCTCATGTGAATTCGATAAAGGATTTGAGGAAATGAATGTAAACCCTGCAAAAGCAAATCAAATTGCCGTAGCAAACAAGTTTGCAGCAACTCAGTTGTATACGTCAGGAAGTAGATATGAAAACTGGAGAACCAGTTTAATCTACCAATCAACATTGATTCAACATTTTTCGTCTACGGCTGGTTACTGGTCTGGAGACAGATATTTTAGAAACGATGGATACTCTACTTCATTGTGGGATCGTAATTACCCGGAAGCTGTTAAAATGATTGAGGATATTAAAGCTCAATTAACATCAGAGGGAAATAGTGGTTCTGAAATGGGGATGACTCGTATTTTAAGAGTCTTTATTTATTCTAGACTAACGGATCTTCATGGGGACGTTCCTTATAGCGAAGCTGGTCAAGGGTATACTAACGGAATATTAAAGCCTAAGTACGATGCTCAACAAGATATCTATATGGATATGCTTAAAGAGCTAGAAGAAGCTGTTGCACAAATTGGTTCTTCAACAACTTTAGGAAATTCCGATATCATGTTTAAAGGTGATACTGCTAAGTGGAAAGCTTGGGGTAACTCATTGATGCTTAGACTTGCGATGAGATTAACAAAAGCGGATTCTGCTACAGCGAAAGCTTGGGCTGAAAAAGCTGTTGCAGCTGGAACTATGACATCTAATGATCACATAGCACATGTTCCACATACAAATGGACCTGAGGGAATAAATCAAAATGGACACGGTGAAGTATTTGATGCAGATGGTAACCCTAGAATTAGCAAAACATTTGCTGACTGGTTAAAAGACGATCCAAGATTACCTATTCTAGCCGCTAGAAGATCAGATGGTAGCACTAACCCTGCAGATTTAATTGGTATGCCAAATGGAAGCACAGGAGCTACAGTTCCTGACACTTCGATTTATGCTGAGCCAAATAGAAATGTAATAACAGGAAAAGATGCTCCTATGGTTTTTCAAACGTATGCTGAAGTAAGACTTTTAAAAGCTGAAATGGCGTTTAGAGGTTGGTCAGTACCAGGATCTGCTGAAGCTCATTATAACGCAGGAGTTAAAGCTGCTATGCAGATGCTTAGTCAACTTTATACAAATGCTGCTGTAATTACAGATGCTGAAGTTGATGCGTACTTAGCTAAAAAGCCTTACGATGCTAGTAAAGGATGGGAAATGATCAGTGAACAATATTGGGCAGCTACTCTTCTAAATGAGTACGAGTCTTTCTCAAACTGGAGAAGAACTGGATACCCAACATTAGTTCCGACTAGTGATCCAGGAAGTGATACAGGTGGACCTATTCCAAGAAGGCTAATTTGGCCTGAAGGAGAAGCTTCTACAAATGCAGAGAATTTTGCTGCTGCAATTGCTAGACAAGGTCCTAACAATATGGTCACCAGAGTTTGGTGGGATAAATAAGAAGATTTTTGTTTTTTATATATTAGAAAAAGAGGGATTAATTTCCCTCTTTTTTTTTTACTTTTATTTTATGAAAGCATTGCTTTTAATATTTCTTTTATTATTTAATTACTCTTTTAGTCAAGAAACAGTTTTTGAACTGCTAAATGCAAATCAAACTGGAGTTGAGTTTAATAATATCATCGAGGATAAAAAAGAACATAATATTTTACTTTATGCAAATTATTATGGAGGAGGTGGAGTTGGTATTGCTGATTTTGATAATGACGGTTTACAAGACATTTACTTTGGAGGAAATTTAGTTGCTGACAAAATCTATAGAAACTTAGGAGATTTTAAGTTCACTGATAAAACTCAAAGTTCAGGAATTTTAGATAATGGGTCTTGGTCATCAGGGATAACTATCGCAGACATTAATAATGATGGACTTGTTGATGTATATGTTAGCAAAGAGTTATACGATGATAAGCCTGAACTAAGAAGAAATAAATTATACATAAACAAAGGCGATTTTACTTTTGAAGAATCTTCAAAAAAGTGGGGTGTTGATGTATCGGCAAGAACCAGGCATGCTGTTTTTTTTGATTACAATAATGATGGTCATTTAGATCTATACTTACTTAATCAGCCGCCAAATCCCGGCAGTTATTCAAAGTTTTTTGGATCAGACTTAACCTTGCCTGAATATTCTTTACAATTATTTAAAAATACAGGAAATAATAGTTTTATTGATGTAACAAAAGAAGCTGGACTTAAACGAACAGGTTTTCCAAATAGTGTAGTTGCCTCAGATTTAAACCAAGATGGTTATGTTGATTTATATGTAGCAAATGATTTTGATGCACCTGATTTTTTATACTACAACAATGGAGATGGCACATTTTCTTATGAAACAGAAAGCTCCTTAAAACACACTTCTTTTTATAGTATGGGCGTAGATTCAGCTGATATAAATAATGATGGAGAGTTAGACGTTATGGTTGTTGATATGACAGCTGAGGATAATTTTAGATTGAAATCTAATATGAGCGGAATGAACCCTTCTGCGTTTTGGAAAGTTGTTGAAAACGGAGGTCATTTTCAGTACATGTTTAATACACTTCAGATCAATAACGGAGATAAAACATTTAGCGATGTGGCTCAGTACACTAAAACTTCTTCAACTGATTGGAGTTGGGCAAATTTAATTGCTGATTTTGATAATGATGGTTTAAAAGATATATACGTTACAAATGGACTTTTAAGAGATATTAGAAATACAGACGCCGATAAAAAAGTTGGAGAGTTTGTTCTAAAAATTGCAGACGATTATGTTAAGAAAAATAAAAGTTTTGATTACAATCTTTGGGATATTCTTCCCCTTGATAAGGCTTTAGAATTAGTTCCCAGTGTTAAGATTAAAAATTATCTCTATAAAAATTACGGAAATCTTGATTTTAAAAACGAGACAACATCATGGGGTTTAGATCAACCTAGTTTTTCTAACGGTGCCTCATATGCTGATTTAGATAACGATGGAGATTTAGATTTAGTAGTTAATAATGTAAATGAAAGGGCATTCGTTTATAAAAACAATTCGAAAAATAATTTTTTAAGATTAGAACTCATAAATGAGAATAATAAACCTGTCTTTGGATCTAAAGTTTCCATATACAACGGTGAAGAAATTCAGCTTTCTGAAAGTTCTAACGTTAGAGGAATTTACTCTACAAGTGAAAATATGATTCACTTTGGATTAGGTATTCATAAAAAAGCAGATAGTTTAATAATTACATGGCCAAATTCTAAACAAACTAAACTGTTTGACGTAAAAGCTAATCAAGTATTAAAAATAAATTCAAATAGCTCAAAGCGTTTTAATTCTAATCCTAAGTCAAAAGAATTATTTTTTGAGCAGGTTCCCTCTAAAATAAATTATACTCATATTGAAAATTCTTTTGATGATTTTGAAAAGCAAGTTTTACTTCCTCATAAGTTATCTCAATTAGGCCCTGCATTAGCAGTTGGTGATGTGAATGGCGATGAATTAGACGATGTTTATATTGGATCTGCATCAGGTAAAGTTTCAAAATTACTTATTCAAAATGCGCAAGGAGAACTTATTGAATCTGAGAGTAAAACTTGGAATCCACATAAAGTTCTTGAGGATATTGATGCAATATTTGTAGATATTGACAATGACGGGGATAACGATTTATATGTTGTTAGTGGTGGAAACGAATTCTCACCAAACTCAAGCACATACTTAGACAGAATATACATTAACGATGGTAACGGGAATTTTGAATTTAAAAGAAATCTATTGCCTGATGTTTATGAGTCAGGCTCAGTTGTAAGACCTTATGATTTTGATAACGATGGAGATTTAGATTTGTTTGTTGGATCAAGAATGATTCCGTGGAACTATCCTGAACCGGCAACCAGTTATTTGTTGATTAATAATAATGGAACTTTTGAAAAGTACAATGATGCAAATAACAGTTTAAGCGAATTGGGCCTAGTAACTGATGCAGTTTGGTCAGATTATGATAATGATGGAGACAAAGATTTGTTTGTAGTTGGAGAATGGATGCCTTTAACATTGATAAAAAATTACAACGGAGTATTAAAAAAAGAAAAATTAAACGATTCTTGTGATGAGAGACGTGGTTGGTGGTATTCAATTGAAAGTGCAGACTTTAATAATGATGGACAAGAGGATCTGGTTTTAGGAAACCTTGGAAAAAATTATAAATATCAAGCAAATCCTGAAGAACCCTTTGAAGTCTTTTATGATGATTTTGATGACAATGGGAGTAAGGATATTGTTTTAGCCTATTACAATTATGGCATTCAATTTCCACTAAGAGGATTTTCATGTTCTTCGCAACAGGTTCCAGAGTTAAAAAGTAAAATACAGAAATACGATCTGTTTGCCTCACTTGATGTAAAAGATGTTTACGGAGAAGTGAACCTTGATAATGCCTTAAGACTTCATGCTAATTCTTTTAAAAGTGTGGTGCTGATTAACAATAGTTCTAATTATGAATCTATAGATCTTCCTTATCAAGCTCAATTATCATCAATAAATGATATTGTAGTTGATGATTTTAATAACGACGGTAAAAGTGATCTTTTAGTTGTTGGAAATTTATTTACATCTGAAGTTGAAACGCCTAGAAATGACGCTAGCAACGGCTTAATACTAACTGGAAAAGGAGATGGTACGTTTGAGGTTAATTCTAGAACTAAAACTGGATTTTATGCGCCAAGTGATGCTAAAAAACTTCACCAGATTAAATTGAAAAATGAAGAAGGTCTAATTGTAGGAAATAATAATGACTTGATGCAGTATTTCAAAAGAATTGAGTAATTTGTCAAAAATAACTTTATGTCTAAAAAAGCTTTTTCTAGTATTTTAATTTTAGGATTTTTTCTTTTAGTTATTGGTTTTATAGTTAGAGTTTCTCAGGATAGAGATTCAGGTGAATATAAAATAAATGAGAATCCAAAACTTGTTGTAGGTATAGTAGTTGATCAAATGAAACATCAGTACTTAACTAAATACTGGGCACATTATTCTGAAAGAGGTTTTAAAAAATTGATTAAAAATGGTTTTATTGCTAAAAGCAATCATTATGGCTACGCACAAACTTCTACAGGACCGGGACACACCACAGTTGCAACTGGAACTTATCCAAGTGTGCATGGCATTATTGGGAACAGTTGGTTTGATAAAAAGCTAAATAAATCAATTTATTGTGTTGATGACAATAATTATTTTACTGTTGGAAGCGAAAGTGATCAAGGGCAGAAGTCTCCTGCAAATATGTTGACCACTACTTTAGCTGATGAAAATAGAATTGCAACAAACTTTAAAGGAAAAACTATTGGAGTAGCAATTAAAGATAGAGGTTCTATACTTTCCTCTGGACATACTGCAAATGCTGCTTACTGGTTTGAGGGGGGAGAAACAGGAAATTTTATTACTAGCTCATATTATTTAGACTCATTACCTAGTTGGGTTCAAAAATTCAACTCATCAAGAAAAATAGATAAGTATTTAAAAACCTGGAATACTCTCTACGATATATCCTCATATATTGAAAGTGGTCCGGATGACAATAATTACGAAAGTAATTTTAGAGGTGAAAAAAAAGCAGTTTTCCCTCACAATTTTAAAATTAAAAGCGATAAAACAGGAAAGTCATATTATGGAGCATTAGCATCAACTCCTTTTGGAAATTCTTTAGTTGCAGATTTTGCTATAAAAGCTGTTGAAAACGAAAAATTGGGAGAGGATACTATTACAGATTTTTTATTGATTGATTTTTCATCTTCCGATTACGTTGGACATCAATTCGGAGTTAATTCTAAAGAAGTTCAAGACACTTACATAAGATTAGATAAAGAAATTGAAAGACTTTTAGATTATTTTGATAACAAAGTGGGGCCTGGAAATTATACTCTTTTTCTAACGGCAGATCATGGTGCAACCGGGGTTCCAGGATTCCTTAAAGACAGTAAAATTCCAGTCAACTATTTTGATGCATATAAATGGAAAAAACATATTGAAAGTTCTGTTATTGAATTATTTAAAACTAAAAAAATTGTTGTAGGAAACTCTAATAATCAGATCTTTCTTAATCATAATCTGATTGAAAAAACAAATTTAAATTTTGAAGAAGTTCAGAGAAAAATTATTAAAATAATGCAGTCATTTCCAGGTATTGCAAATGTTTATTCTTCACAAGAAATTTTAACAAGCAACAATGATCATCACACTACTCTAGTTAGAAATGGATTTAATAAAAATCTTTCAGGAGATATAGTTTATACACTTATGCCTAACTGGAAATTTCCAAGAAAAGGATCAACGCATGGATCCATGTATGATCACGATACTCATGTCCCATTAATTTTCTATGGAAATGGAATAAAAAAGGGTTCAATAAGTAGAAGAACAGATGTTATTGATATCGCACCAACAATAGCAACAGTCTTAGGGATTAACTCTCCAGACGGCTCAACTGGCCAGGTCATTCACGAGGTAATTGATGATTAAAAAACTTGAAATACTATTTTTTCGTTTACTAGTATTAATATTAATACTTTCTAATTCTTCTTGTTCTGATACAAATTTTGATATAATTGTAGTTGGCGGAGGAACTAGTGGGGTAGCTTCAGCTATTCAGTCCTCTAGACTTGGTTCAAAAACTTTACTTATTGAGGAGTCTAATTGGCTTGGAGGAATGTTAACCTCAGCTGGTGTTAGTGCTATGGATGGAAATTATAAAATGCCCTCTGGTTTTTTAAAAGAATTTAGAGACAGTTTAGTTTCTTATTATGGCCATTTGGACAGTCTTAAAACAGGTTGGGTAAGTAATTTCATGTTTGAACCGTCTGTTGGAAACAGAATACTTAAAAATATTGCTAATCAAGAAAAAAATTTAACAATTTTGTTCGGCACCACTGTTAGTGAAGTAGTTAAGAATGAAAACTTTAGTATTAAAATCAATGAACGCCCTTCAGTATATAAATCTAAAATTTTAATTGATGCGACTGAACTAGGAGATTTAATCCCAATGTTAAATCTTCCGTATTTTATTGGCATGGACTCAACTAAAAGGTTTAATGAAGATATTGCACCAGATCTATCTAATAATATCATTCAAGATTTAACATATACTATGATTTTGAAAGATTTCGGCAAAAACATGGTAATTACAGAGCCCAAAAATTATGATAGAAAAGAATTTATTTGCTCCTATGATTCTGGTGAATGCGACAAAAAAGTTAAAAAATTATGGTCTAAAGAAAAATTAATCAGCTACGGTGAGCTTCCAAACAAAAAATACATGATTAATTGGCCCATAAATGGTAATGATTACTATACTAATTCAATTGAAATGAATGCTGATCAGCGTATTTTGAATTATGAAAAAGCTAAACAAAAGTCGTTAAGATTTTTATATTTTATTCAAACAGAAATGGGGTTTAGTAATTTATCATTAGATTATGACCAATACCCTACAAAAGACGGATTTCCACTGATACCTTATCATAGAGAGTCGAGAAGATCCAAAGGAAAGGTTACTTTAACATTAAACGATATTAAATCTCCATATTCACAACAAAACTCAATTTATAGAACAGGAATTGCTGTTGGAGATTATCCAGTTGACCATCATCATGGTGCTTATTCAAATTATTCTAATCTTCCAGAACTTGATTTTTATCCTGTTCCATCTTACTCTGTTCCAATTGGGAGCTTAATACCCGAAAATATTGATAATTTTATTGTAATTGAAAAATCTATTTCAGTTTCTAACCTTGTAAATGGAACGACTAGACTACAACCCGTTGTGATGCAGATAGGTCAAGCCTCAGGAATTCTAGCATCTTTGGCAATTAGAAAGAAAAAAAATATTGATCAAATTAGTACAAGAGACGTTCAGTCAGAGATTTTAAAAAATAATGGATATATATTACCGTATGTTGATGTTGCCAGTGAGGATTTAAATTTCATAAGCTATCAGAAAATAGGTGCTTGTGGTATTTTAAGATCAGAGGGATTAAATATAGGGTGGGAAAACAAAACTCTTTTTTATCCAAATATTAAATTGGAAAAAAACGATATTTTCTTAGATAATTGGGGGATGTTTAAATCTGATCAAATACCTTTCCCCAAAATAGTATCAATAAAAAATATTTTAAATTGGATAAGCGAAATTAAAGGTGATTCTCTTTCAAGTGAATTAGAATATTTAGAAGTGTGGGAAAGCCATAGTTTGTCTAATTTTAGTTTAGAACGAATTATTTCAAGAGGAGAGTTTTCAGTTTTAGTAGATAAAATGATTGATCCCTTTTCAAATGTTGATATTGATTATTACGGAAATTTAATCTACTAGTTTAGTTGGATGATTAGAAAAGCAACAAAAGATGATTTAGACAGAATAATTGAAATAACAAAAGCTTGTGCTGCTTTTATGATTTCAAATAAAATATTCCAGTGGAATGAGCACTATCCAAATATTGCAACTTTTGAGAAAGATGTTTTAAATCAAAATCTCTACGTTCTTGAGATAGAAAATAAATTGATTGGTTGTTTGGTGATTTCTAATAAAATGGATGAGTTTTATTCAAAAGTTAAATGGTTAACAGCAAACAAGAATAACATTTATTTACATAGACTTGCTATTGATCCTGAATTTCAGAAAAAAGGATATGCAAAGCAGCTTATGACTTTTTCTTTTGAATATGCAAAAACAAAAAACTTTAATTCTATCAGGCTAGATACTTTTAGTGGAAATCCTTTTAACAATATATTTTATTCTAACTTAGGATTTAAAAAATTAGGCGAAATATACTTTAGAAAACAAAGCGACAAACCTTTTTATTGCTTTGAGAAGGTAATCTAACGGAATCTTTTACTTTTGTACTAAATTAAAATTAATGAATAAGATTAGAATTACTAAACAGTTTAATTTTGAAACAGGACATGCATTGTATGGATATGACGGAGCCTGTAGAAATGTTCATGGACACAGTTATAAGCTTTTTGTTACGGTTATTGGATCACCTAATGACGATTCTAATAATGTTAAATATGGGATGGTTATTGATTTTAGTGATTTAAAAAAAATAGTAAAAGAAGAGGTTGTCGACGTTTTTGATCATGCAACAGTTTTCAATAAAAACACTCCTCATAAAGAATTAGCACTTACTTTAAAGAACAGTGGCCATAAAGTAATTTTAGCTGATTATCAGCCAACTTGTGAGTTATTAGTTATAGATTTTGCACACAAAATTAAAAAACGTCTTCCTGCTTACATTTCACTTCATTCTCTTAAATTGCAAGAAACAGAATCTTCATTTGCTAATTGGTATGAAAGTGATCAATAGTTTTATCAATATAGATTTAAAGGATGATGAAAGAATATATTTTTCATCAGACAATCATCTTGGAGCTCCAGATCACGCAAGTAGTTTAGTTCGTGAAAAAAGGTTTGTTAATTGGCTTGATTCAATTAAACATGATGCAAAAGTTATTTTTTTATTAGGTGACTTATTTGATTTTTGGTTTGAATATAATAAAGTAGTTCCCAAAGGTTTTGTTAGAACATTAGGTAAACTGGCGGAATTAACGGACTCAGGAATTAAAATTTATTTCTTTGTCGGAAATCATGATTTATGGATGAATGGTTATTTTGAAGAAGAACTTAATATCTCGGTCTTTCATAAGCCTCAAAATTTTTCAATTTCTGGCAAAAAAATGTTAATAGGACACGGAGACGGTTTAGGTCCTGGCGATACAGGTTTTAAAAGAATGAAAAAAGTATTTTCAAATTCACTTTGTAAATTTTTATTTAAATGGATTCATCCAGATATTGGAGTTAGTTTAGCTCAATATCTTTCTACTAAAAATAAACTTATTTCAGGTGTTGATGATCTTATATACAAGGGCGATGACAACGAATGGCTTGTGCAGTATGCAAAAAGAAAATTAACAGAAATTGATTATGATTATTTTATTTTTGGGCATAGGCACATGCCTTTAGAAGTGACTTTAAACAATAATGCTAAATATTTTAATCTTGGAGATTGGATTTCATACTATTCTTATGCGAAATTTGATGGTAATTCAGTTGAATTAAAATATTTTAAAAATCTTTCCGACAAATAATGATTGAAAAATCATCTGTAAGCTTAGAACGTACGGTTCTTGTAGGAATTATTACCCTAGATCAACCGAAACTGGTTTTGGAAGAATATTTAAATGAATTAAATTTCTTAACCTATACTGCTGGAGGAACTGTAATAAAAAGGTTTACTCAGAAAATGAATTCTCCAGATCCTAAAACTTTTTTAGGAAAAGGAAAAATGGAAGAACTATCTAGTTATATTAAAATTCACGATATAAATTCTGTAATTTTTGATGATGAGTTAAGCCCAGCGCAACAGGCGAATATTGAAAAATTTTTAAAATGTAAAATTGTAGATAGAACAGGACTTATTCTAGATATTTTTGCTCAAAGAGCCCAAACTAGTTATGCTAGAAATCAAGTTGAACTTGCACAATATCAATATATTTTACCCAGGTTAAAGGGGCTTTGGACTCACTTAGAAAGGCAAAAAGGTGGTATTGGAATGAGAGGTCCCGGTGAAACCGAGATTGAGACTGACAGAAGGATAGTTAGAAATAAAATTAATTTACTTAAAAAGAAGTTAGTTACAATAGACAAGCAAATGTCTACCCAAAGAGGGAACAGGGGTTCGCTTGTTAGAGTTGCCCTTGTTGGTTATACAAATGTTGGGAAATCTACACTTATGAATTCCATCTCTAAAGCCAAAGTATTTGCAGAGGATAAACTATTTGCAACCTTAGACACAACAGTTAGAAAAGTTGTTATTGAAAACATGCCTTTTTTACTAACTGATACTGTTGGGTTTATAAGAAAACTACCAACCCAATTAGTCGATTCTTTTAAAAGCACTTTAACTGAAATTACAGAAGCAGATTTGCTTATTCATGTGGTTGACATATCACATTCAAATTATAATGATCATATCGAATCTGTAAATTTGATTTTAAATGAAATCGACTCAAGTGATAAGCCCTTTATTATGGTTTTTAATAAAACGGATATGTTTATGAATAACAAACAGGTTATTGAGGATGTAAATGATATGGATTATGAGAAAAATAGTATTGATAGCTTGAAAAAAAGTTTGAGAAAAAAGTATGATAAAGTATTTTTTATGTCTGCCTTAAATAAAGATGATATAAACAATTTTCGAAGAGATGTTTATAAGGAAATTAGAAAAATCCATATTACCAGATTTCCTTACAATGCATTTTTATATCCTGATATTACTTAAATCTATATTACTTAAGTCTATGTTCAGTCCTAATCCAAGGACCTCTCTAACTTGAACTCTTTTTATTTCATTATCGTCATAGACGAATTGAAAAATTAAATTTGTCGAAATATATTGGTTTACTTTCATGACAAAATTAAATGTACAATCAAAATCTACGTTTTGAGGTTTGTCTAAATAGTCAGAATATAAACTCAATCTATTTTCTAAAGTAATATTTTCAAAAATCTCTGATTTATAATAAGCTCTAATTGAAGCTCCTAGTTCAAATCTACTATTTCCTCCTTTTCTAACTCCAAAGTATGTTTGATTTTCGTTTAAGTTTTCAGTAAAAAATTTATTTACTAAAATTAATTTCCCAGTCATTGGAGCAACGTTTATCCAGAAATCTTTACTTTTTTTCCAGTACAAACCCACTCCAAGTTGTGTTGTTGCAGGTGAAAAAAATCTTGACTTTTCAGTTCTATTTGGGTTCCCATTTGAATCATTTCCAAATCTATATCCTTTAGCAAATTGAGTTTGAAAATTAAAAAAACTTGAATAACTCCATTTCCCAATAATGTCATTATTAAATTTTTTTCCTAAAACAGAATTTATTTCAATTCTATCATCTGTTTTTTTTAAAAATTCGCTTCCACTTATTTTATTTACTCCAAAATTGCTAATCAACTTAGTATCCCAAGCCCAACCATTATCAGCATAATTAAAGTTATAGTTAACTTGAAGTGTACCTGAAATACTACTTTGGCCCCCAGACGTCCAATTACTAAAACTCGATTGATTCAATAAGAAAGTCGCATTTCCTGAATTCTTCCACTTATTGTCCTCAATCTCTTCTTGAGAATATAAAAAAGTACTAATAAATAGTAATGACAGTAAATGAACTATTTTAAGTTTCAATTTGATTTTTTTAATGATTTATATATGGGCACAGATGAACATGCCTCCCCAAACATTATGCTTTTTGCTTGATGCTGTAATTTTTCTAACAACATAGAATATGCAGAAAGAGGGATTTTTTGATCTGAACAACCTTTAATAATTACAGGTTTGCCTTTATATATTGAAAAATCAAAGGCACTTATCGAATCAGTTATTAATTTAATATCTAAAATTTCTTTCGATCCAATTACATTAACTATTCCTTCATTATTAAGGCTTGAGCTTACAAGTATAAAAGCCCAATCTGGAATTATAGCATCATTTGAACATATTATAAAAACTGCTTTATTGTCAAAACTTTTCCAATCGAAATTCTTTACTTTTTCTCTAAAATCCTTTTCTAACAGAAATAATTCTTCTTTTAACCAAGGTTTTAAATCGAATGAAATTCTATCTGTTTTAGGAAAGAAAAATTCAAGATCAATAGTTTCTAATTTGCTTTTGGCAACTCTATTTATTATTTCTTGAGACATTATAAAAATCCGAGTTCTAATTTAGCTTCCTCACTCATAAGATCTCTTGTCCATGGAGGATCAAAGGTGAGTTCAACCTTTGCTTCAGCGACTTCTTCAATTGATCTAACCTTATCTTCAACCTCAAGAGGAAGAGTTTCAGCTACAGGGCAATTTGGTGTTGTTAAAGTCATTAAAACTTTCACGTGATTGTCTTCATTTACAAAAACATCATAGATCAATCCAAGTTCATAAATATCTACTGGAATTTCAGGATCATATATTGTTTTGAGAGTTCTTACTATTTTTTCTCCTAATTCGTTTGCATCCATATTGCTAGTTTTTGTTAAATGCTAAAGCATAGTATTTTATTTGTTTAATCATTGATAAAAGCCCATTAGCTCTAGTTGGAGATAAATGTTCTTTTAACCCAATTTTGTCAATAAATTCAAGATTTGCCTCTAAAATATTTTTTGGAGTTTGATTTGAAAAAACTCTTAGCAATACTGCTGCAATTCCTTTGGTTATAATTGCTTCACTATCCGCTTTAAAAATTAATTTTTCTTCATTAAGCTCAGCGTGAAGCCATAACTTACTTTGACATCCTTTTATTAAATTGGAATCAATTTTATTGGCTGTGTCAATTAATTCAATTGATTTTCCAAGTTCAATCATGTATTCATAGCGTTGCATCCAATCTTCAAAAAGAGAGAATTCTTCAATAATTTCATTTTGAATATCTATTATTCCCATATTATTTCAATCTGTTTCAAAGATACAAATTAGCTTAACATTGCTATTGCTCTATCTAAGGATTTACAGAAATAGTCAATCTCTTCCTTAGTGTTATAAAAAGAGAATGAAGCTCTTACAGTACCAGAAATCCCAAAGTAATCCATAACTGGTTGCGCACAGTGCTGACCAGTCCTTACTGCAATTCCAAATTTATCTAAAATTGTTCCTATATCGTATGAGTGTAGTGCGCCAACATTAAATGAGATTACAGATGTTTTATTTTTTGCCTCACCATAAATTTTAAGATCTGTAATTTTTTTTAATTTATTTGTAGCATAATTTAGAAGCTCAGATTCATAACTTTCTATATTATCAAAACCTATATTGTTTAAATAATCTAATGATGCTCCAAATCCTATTGCTCCTACTATATTTGGAGTTCCAGCTTCAAACTTGTGAGGAAGCTCAGCATACGTTGTTTTTTCAAAAGTAACTTCTGAAATCATTTCACCACCACCTTGATATGGAGGCATTTTGTTTAGCCATTCTTTTTTGCCAAATAACATTCCTATACCTGTTGGACCACATAATTTATGGGCTGACGTTGTATAAAAATCAACATCTAGTTCTTGTAAATCAGCTTTAATGTGAGAGCTGGCTTGAGCACCATCTATTAAAACTGCAGCTCCATATTCGTGTGCTTTTGAAATAATTGATTTTATAGGATTAATTGTTCCTAGCGCATTAGACACATGATTAACAAAAACTAATTTAGTTTTATTTGAAAGAAGATTTAGAAAAGAATCATAGTTAAGTTCACCATTATTTGTCAATGGAATTACTTTGATTTTTGCTCCATTTTTTTCACACATCATTTGCCATGGAACGATATTTGAATGATGTTCAAGTTCAGAAATTAAAATTTCATCTCCATTATTAAGAAGTTTTGTAAACCCATTTGCAACTAAATTTATTGAATGTGTTGTTCCAGATGTTAAAATAATTTCTTCTGAATTTTTTACATTAAAATGATTTTGAATTTTTTTTCTAGCATTTTCATATGCGTCAGTCGCTTCTTGACTAATACTGTGTACTCCACGATGAATATTAGAATTATAATTTTCGTAATAGTCAACAATACTGTCAATTACTTTCTTTGGTTTTTGACTTGTTGCAGCATTATCAAAATAAATAAGAGGATAGCCATTTACTTGTCTTTTAAGTATTGGGAAATCTTCTCTAATTTTATTTACATCAAAAGTCATAATTAAAGATCAAAACCTAAGTCAACTCCTAGTTTATTAGCAATTATTTTTTTAATTCTTGATTTAACAGACGGAATGTTAACACTTTCTAGTACATTATTAGCGAAAGCAAATGTTAATAATGCTTTTGCTTCTTTTTTTGGAATTCCTCTGGCTCTTAAATAAAATAAAGCATCTTGATCTAATTGTCCAATAGTACATCCATGTGAACATTTTACATCATCTGCAAAAATTTCTAATTGAGGTTTTGAATTTATAGTCGACTTGTCTGTAAGAAGAATATTATTATTTTGCTGAAAAGCATTTGTTTTTTGAGCTATTTTATCTACTACAATTTTACCGTTAAATACACCTGTAGACTTTCCAGAATAAATACCTTTATAATCTTGATGACTTTCGCAGTTAGGTTTTGCATGATCTACAAGAGTGTGGTGATCTACCAATTGATTTTCATCAATAATGGTAATTCCTTTCATTATAGAATCTATATAGGATCCTTTTTGAAAATAATTTAGATTATTTCTTGTCAATTTACCTCCAAAAGAAAAAGTATGAACTTTAGCAATACTCTTTTTTTCTTGAGAAATGTAAGTGTTGTCTATTAGAGATGAAGTTAATTTATCATTTTGAATTTTATAATAATCTAAATGAGCATTTTCTCCAACAAATATTTCTGTAACGCAGTTTGTAAAAATAGGATTATCTGTTAAACTTTGATGTGTTTCGATTATTTCAGCTTGAGAGTTTTCTTCAAGAACTATTAAATTTCTTGGTTGCAACATTAAAGCAGCTTCATTTCCTGTTGCAAAGTGAATAACTTCAACAGGCTTTTCTAATACTTTGTTTTTAGGAATATGAATATATACTCCTTCTTTGGAAAAAGCAGTATTTAATAAAGACAAGGAGTCTTTTTTATTAATTGAACTATCAAAGTATTTTGAAATTACTTTTGAATACACGGGTTTTGTTAACGCAGCAGAAAGAATACAAATATCTACTCCGTCGTGGCTGGTTTGAGAAAGAAATGGATCAAAAGAACCATCAATAAATACTAACTTATATGTCTCTGTATTATCAATAAAATAATCTTGGATATTTTTAAATTCTAATACATTTTTTTTCTTCGAAAAAATAGTATAATCTTCTTTTAAAACATTTTTTAAAGAAGTGTATTTCCATGCTTCTAATTTTTTATTAGGGAATCCTAATTTTTCAAACTCTTTCAAAGCTCTAGTCCTGATATTATGAACAGGAGATTGAATGTTAATATCAAGCTCAAATGCTAAAAATGATGAAATTAATTTTTCTTGTAATGACATTGTTTTTTATTTAATCCAATCGTACCCTTTTTCCTCCAACTCATGTGCCAAACTTTTATCTCCAGATTTAACAATTTTACCTTCGTGGAGAACGTGAACAAAGTCAGGGATAATATAATCTAATAATCTTTGATAATGAGTAATAACAATTACTGCATTGTCTTTGTTTTTAAGCTTATTAACTCCGTTAGCGACTACTTTAAGAGCATCAATATCAAGACCTGAATCTGTTTCATCTAAAATAGAAAGACTAGGTTCAAGCATTGCCATCTGAAAAATTTCATTTCTCTTTTTTTCTCCTCCAGAAAAGCCTTCGTTTAAAGATCTTGATAAAAATCTCGAATCAATTTCTAAAAGCTCAGCTTTTTCTCTAATTTTTTTCAACATTTTATTTGCTGGCATTTCACTTTCACCTCTTGCTTTTAAATTTGAATTTATAGCTGTTTTGATGAAGTTAGTCACAGTGACACCTGGTATTTCAATAGGATACTGAAATGACATAAAAATACCTTTATGAGCTCTTTCTTCTGCAGAAAGTTCAATTATGTTTTCATTTTTAAAAACAATATCACCCTTTGTAACTTCGTAATCTTCGTTTCCAGCTATAACTGAAGACAAAGTACTTTTACCAGATCCATTTGGACCCATAATCGCATGAATTTCACCAGCTTTAACATCTAAATTTATTCCATTTAGAATTGATTTTCCTTCAACACTTGCGTGTAAATTGTCTATACTTAACATATTTTATATTTAAATTATCCCACTGATCCTTCAAGTGAAATTTCTAATAATTTTTGAGCTTCTACAGCAAATTCCATAGGCAGCTTATTTAATACTTCTTTACTAAATCCATTAACAATTAATGCAATTGCTTTTTCAGTGTCAATTCCTCTTTGATTGCAATAAAAAATTTGATCTTCACCAATTTTACTAGTAGAAGCTTCGTGCTCAACTATTGCAGTTTTATTTTTTGCTTCAATGTAAGGAAATGTATGTGCGCCACATTTATTACCCATAAGTAATGAATCACACTGAGAAAAATTTCTAGCATTTTCAGCTCTGGAATTTATTTGAACTAATCCTCTGTAGCTATTTTGAGATTTGCCAGCTGAAATTCCTTTAGAAATGATTGTGCTTTTAGTGTTTTTTCCTAAATGTATCATTTTAGTTCCAGTGTCAGCCTGCTGATAATTGTTAGTTACAGCTATGGAATAAAATTCACCAACACTGTTATCTCCCTTCAAAATACAAGAAGGATATTTCCAGGTAACAGCAGAACCAGTTTCAACTTGAGTCCAGGATATTTTTGAGTTTGTGTGACAAATTCCACGTTTAGTTACAAAATTATAAACCCCACCTTTACCGTTTTTATTTCCGGGAAACCAGTTTTGAACAGTTGAGTATTTTATTTCTGATCCATCTAAAGCAATTAATTCTACAACAGCTGCATGTAATTGATTTTCATCCCTTGACGGAGCAGTACATCCTTCTAAATAACTAACGTAACTGTCTTTATCCGCAATAACAAGGGTTCTTTCAAACTGTCCGGTGCCTGCTTGATTTATTCTAAAATAAGTTGAAAGTTCCATTGGGCATTTCACGCCTTTAGGAATGTAGCAAAAACTACCATCACTAAATACCGCACTATTAAGCGCTGAATAGTAATTGTCTGTTCTAGGAATAACAGTTCCAATATATTTTTTAACGAGTTCAGGGTGTTCTTTAATTGCCTCGGAGATGCTCATGAAAATAATTCCTTTTTCTCCTAAAGTCTTTTTAAAAGTTGTAGCAACCGATACTGAGTCAACAACAATATCCATTGCAACGTTATTCATTTTTTTTTGTTCATCTACGGATATACCTAATTTCTTGTACATCGCCAATAAGTCGGGATCAACATCGTCAAGTGTTTTGTTGGGGTCAATAACAGTTGGAGCTGAATAATAGGCAATTGCTTGAAAGTCTGGTTTTTGATACTTTACGTTTGCCCAGTCTGGCTCCTCCATGCTTTTCCAAACCTTGTAGGCTTCTAGTCTCCACTCTGTCATCCATTCAGGCTCTTCCTTTTTCTTTGAAATTGCCCTTACAATAGATTCGTCTAGTCCAACAGGAAATGTTTCAGAATCTATATCTGTGTAAAAACCATATTCATATTCCTTGGTTTCTAACTCTTTTTTTAATTCCTCTTCTGTATACGCCATATTATAAATTTATAATGAAAAGCTTTCGCCGCATCCACATGTTCTATTTGCATTAGGGTTATTAAAAACAAACCCCTTACCATTTAATCCCCCAGAAAACTCAAGTGTAGTTCCTATTAAGTATAAAAAACTTTTCTTATCTACAAGAATTTTGACTCCGTTGTCTTCATAAATTTTATCGTCTTCGTTCATTTTTTTGTCAAAATTTAAATCATAAGATAGTCCAGAACAGCCTCCACTTTTAACACCTACTCTTACGAAATCGTCGTGATAGCTGAAACCATCAGCTTCCATCAGTTTGATTACCTCAGATTTTGCTTGTTGTGAAACCTTAATCATTTTTATTAACTAAAATATTTTGCAAATATAATCTATTTATGTTTTTTAACCTCAATATTTATCTAGATTACCTCATTTAGTTTCTCTAAGATAAGATTCAATAATAATGCCAATTAAATTAT
>Ga0209199_1002288_pt1 | contig 20868 bp, 21 predicted proteins | sample COGITO_mtgs_1105_7_FD_184805 | JGI IMG/M metagenome (GOLD analysis project Ga0209199, IMG submission 184805) | Pelagic marine microbial communities from North Sea - COGITO_mtgs_110523 (SPAdes) (version 2) | ecosystem: Environmental > Aquatic > Marine > Epipelagic ...
TGCCTCAACTTCGTGATAATCTCTTCCGGCTTCGGTCGTTTGTTCGTCATTATCGGTCCTCCGTTTCCTAAACATAGCGCTGGACCAGTTCAGATGGGGAGGCTCACCGTCAATTTCAGCGCGATAATTCATAAGCTAATTAAGTGCCGGTTTGTGAAATTAAGTTTTTCAAATACCCACCATATCGGTTTTTACTGAATCTGTTCGCTGTTTCGTATAGTCGTTCTTTACCTATATAGCCCAAACGGAACGCCACCTCATCTGGCGACCCCACTTGTAAGCCTTGCCGTTCCGTCAGTGTCCGAACAAAATTACCTGCGTCTAACAATGAACTGTGAGTACCTGTGTCAAGCCAAGCATACCCACGACCCATCTTTTCGACTGTGAGGTTATCTTCTTGCAAATAACTCTCTAAAAGTGATGTGATTTCAAGTTCACCCCGCGCAGATGGTTTCACTTTCTTAGCTCTAGTGGAGGCTGTGCCGTCGACAAAGTATAATCCTGTGACTGCATAGTTTGAAGCTGGTTGACTAGGCTTTTCAATTATCGAATTAACCTTGCCTGAGCTGTCGAAGCCAACAACGCCGTAGCGTTCAGGATCGTTTACATGGTACCCAAAGACCGTCGCACCATTTTGCTTAGCATCTGCTGCTGCGAGTACTTCTGGTAATCCATGACCAAAGAATATATTATCGCCAAGAATGAGAGCTGATGGCGCACCATCCAAAAAGTCTTCTGCAAGGATGAACGCCTGTGCCAATCCATCAGGGCTTGGCTGCTCTTTGTAACTCAGGGTAATCCCCCATTGGCCGCCGTCACCTAAAACGCGTTTATATTGCGGCAAATCATCAGGCGTGGATATGATGAGGATCTCCCGGATGCCAGCAAGCATCAAAACCGTAAGTGGATAATAAATCATCGGCTTGTCATAGACAGGCAACAGCTGTTTTGAGACGCCAATGGTCAGGGGATATAGCCGCGTCCCAGATCCTCCGGCAAGGATAATTCCTTTACGCTCTGTCATCTTCACCCTCCAAGTCTCTCAATATTTCCTCTAACCCATCTCGCCAAAATGGTCGAGCGATCCCAAATGTGTCCTCTATGGCCTCGCAGTTTAGCCTGCTATTCAATGGACGGCTTGCAGGTGTCGGATATTCTGTCGTTGGGATTGGACCAGCTATTGTTTTGCAATCCATCTGTTCAAATATCGCATTGGCAACCTGACACCAGCTGACATTGGGCTGACCGCTATAATGATAGACTCCTGATTTTGTTGGATCTTGAATAAGTTGCTCAGCAATAGAGAGGGAAGTCTGAGCGATATCGCGTGCGCAGGTAGGTCCACCGATTTGATCATCAACAACGGTTATACGATCTCTTGTCTCAGAGAGGCGCCGCATCGTTTTAACGAAGTTATTCCCATGCACTGAGACAACCCAGGATGTCCGCAGTATCGCATGTACACAGCCTGATGCGAGTATCGCATGCTCTCCTTTGAGCTTACTGCGCCCATAGGCATTTTGAGGGTTTGGGATGTCTGTGACAGACCATGGTGTTGTCCCAGAGCCGTCAAATACATAGTCAGTAGAGATGTGCACGAGCGGGATATCTAGATCTGCACATGCACTTGCCATAGCACCAGGTGCCTCGCCATTAATCATGGTTGCTAAGTTTTCTTCGCTCTCGGCTTTATCGACAGCAGTGTAAGCCGCCGCATTGATCACTGCGCGAGGTTTGTATTGCCGTATTGCCTCTTTGCATGTTGAGGGACTCGAAAGATCTGATTGATCGCGCCCAAAGGCAATTACATCTTTATGAGACTGTAATTCGGTAGCGACCTGCCCCGACTTTCCAAACACAAGAATCATGACTTCGTTCCTAGTCGCTTTCCAACACCTGTCCGATTTTGTAGCGGTTTCCACCAGTCTTCGTTATCAAGATACCACTGAACAGTTCTCTCCAAGCCCTCTTCAACAGTCACTGAGGGGCGCCAGCCGAGTTCATCTGTTATTCTGCTTGGATCAATTGCGTAGCGCGCATCATGGCCAGGGCGATCTTGCACAAATGTGATCAGGTCGGCATATGTACCTGCCGTTCTAGGTTTTAAACGATCGAGGATCTTACAAAGCGTCTGGGCTAATTCAAGATTTGTACGCTCGTTGTCTCCACCAATATTATAACTCCGCCCAATCACTCCCTTCTCTAGAACCAGGAGCAAAGCGTCTGCATGATCCTCCACATAGAGCCAATCGCGAATGTTGCTGCCATTTCCGTAGATTGGAAGAGGCTCGCCCGCCAATGCATTCAGAATAATAACTGGGATAAGCTTTTCTGGAAAATGATAGGGGCCGTAGTTGTTTGAACAGTTCGTTAAAAGTACTGGTAAGCCGTAGGTCTCGTGCCAAGCACGGACAAGATGATCTGAACTTGCTTTTGAAGCTGAGTATGGGCTTCTAGGGTCATAGGGTGTCTGTTCAGTAAATTTTTTGGACGGATCATTGGGAAGGCTCCCAAATACTTCATCGGTACTAATATGATGAAAGCGGAAGGTTCCAGGTTTACCGTTAGCCTGCCAATTTGTCCGGGCCGCTTCCAGCATATTAAACGTACCGCTCACATTAGTTTCGATAAAATCTGCTGGGCCATCAATGGAACGATCAACGTGGGATTCTGCAGCCAAATGCATTACGGCATCAGGTTGATGTTTTTGGAATATCTCATCCAAAACACTTAGGTCTCTGATATCTGCATGCTCAAAGAAATAGCTGGGGTTATCTGCAACACTTGCGACGTTCTCAAGACATGCGGCGTAGGTCAGCGCATCGACATTCACAACAGAATGTCCACGATTAATTGCAACGCGTATAACGGCAGATCCGATAAATCCAGCACCACCCGTGATTAAAATCTTCATGAATTCTCACCGTAAACAAATGGGCTTTCTAAGTCGTTTAAGGCAGCCGCTGCCTTATCTTTATCACTAAGAATCGGGGGCTCGGTTAAGGGCCAACCTATGCCGCAAGAATCCCACCTCACGGCCCCTTCGGACTTTGGTGAATAGTAATCTGTGCATTTATAGATGATTTCGCTATCTGGTTGCAAAGTAACAAAGCCATGCGCAAATCCTACCGGTACATACAGTTGATGACCATTTTCTTGAGTTAACTCGTATCCCTGCCAGTGTCCAAATGTCGGACTACCGCGACGAATATCCACTGCGACATCAAAGATTGCACCGCGCCCGCAACGCACTAACTTTCCTTGCGCATGTGGTGGAGCCTGGAAGTGTAGGCCACGAAGTGTTCCTACCTCCCGGGACAACGAATGATTATCCTGTAGGAATTCTACATCTATTCCATGCTCTAAATAGTTCTCCTTATTGTAAAGCTCGGCGAAATAACCACGAACATCTTGCCAACGTTTAGGTACGATAAGTTTTAAGCTTAATTCTCTTCCCATCATTGATACTTGCCTACCCTCAATTTCAGATCTAGTTGCGCTTAAAACAATGTTTCATAAAGATTAAGGCTGTTTGCGGAAAAAATTTACTTAAAAATCTTATCAATATTTTCTGATCATATCTGTCAGTCAGATAACTTAGCGGCATGCTGGCGGTCCTCATTTTATTCAATTGGAGCTCATACTTTTTGGTAACTGGATAAAATACTTCACACTCTGGCCAATAAAACTCTTCGTACCAGGTCCAACAGCTTGTGTCTTTGTACAGCTGCATCAGCTTCGTCGCCAACGCTTTGTTGGTTTGTGCAAAAACTGGTGTCGCACTTAAATAATGAACACTCTGCTCCATCAGGCTGTGACTACGATTACTCACGTATCCGCTTACGTACAGCTTCAGATCTAACTCTTCTCTTAACTCGAAAAGTACTTTAAAGATTTGTACGTGTTCCTCATGCCCATAATCGCCCCATGGATTGTGAGTGAAAACAACGTCACCCTTGTTTAACTTCAATCTGAGGTTACTTAGCAATCTTGCATAATTTGCAGCATATTTTTCCATATTGTTACGTACGTTGAGACCAAATTCGGTGCAACGTGGCTTATCCCAATTCCGGATATCGTGACAGTCTGCTTCTCTTAACTGCAAAAAAGAAAACTTTTTAATATCGCATTTCCGAATAAACTGCAGGCGGCCAGCAGTTACAACTTCATCTTTACATTCAGAAAAGCAGATTATTACTTCCGAGGCTTCATCTAACTGTGAACTAAAAAACAAAATTTCGTCATCTGGATGTGCAACTACAATTTTCATTTTATATCGATTTAATCCTGTCGATGATTATTAAAAAAAAATCATGCTGAATTATCACTGTCTTCATATTCCAGCAATGGAGCAAATACACCTGCAAAGGAAATATATGGGCTACCGGTGCCGCTAGAAGACATAACAAAATTCATTATTAAACTGGGAAGAAATTGTAAAATAAAACTGTTTCCCTGAGAGCAAAGCACTCGCCTTCTATTTGTTTTTCTCAATTTGACGAACGAAAACTTTACCTTCGGCAGCCTCAACTTCCATTTATTTGTATTATGCTCAAATATCGAATGCAATTCAATACCTGCAAATCTTATGCCCAAGCTGAAGTTGTAATACGATATGACCTTAAAGCCCGCTTGTAACTCCATTGGTAATGCTAACTGATTTGGAAATCCCACGATCAAGAAACCTCTATCAAAATATTTCTTTACAATTTTTTTCAGAAACTGGGCAAAATCCGACCTGGTAAGTTCACGAGATACTTTAGTCACATCTCCTAACTCAATTAAATTCTGTTTGACATAGGTTAAAGAAAAAAAACAAAGTAGATTTTCTTCTTTGTATAAACAAAAGTATCGCGTCCGCCTGTTCATTTTGTAAGAATATATTCTATCGAACATTTCTTCTGAAACATTATAAATATTCTGAAATTCACCCTGAATACTTTTTAAGAACGAGATACGTTTTATCTTGAAATGATACTTTGGCAACTGAAATCTTTTCTCATAATTATTACTACGGATTGATTTAATATTACTTACTATGAATTAATTCTTCAGGCATTTTAGGTAATGACTTTAGAATACTCCAAACGGCTTTACTTTTTGGATCAACAATGTGGATTAGTGTCAGAATAATCAATGTAAAATAAAGTTTTACGCTTCGGTTATTGTAATACCAATCTTCAAGTAATCCTTTATATGGGGAAATAACTTCTGCATAAAATTGCTTTGGATTGGACTTGTTCTGGATGTAATTCTCTTCTGATCGGAAAACAATGGAACCAACACCTGATAATCCTGGCCTACACTTCGATATGCTTTGTTTCTGAGACGTAGTATATAAGTTAAACATATCTGACGTTAGCGGTCGAGGGCCAATCAAACTCATATCACCGATTAAAACATTCAATAACTGTGGTATTTCGTTTAGTTTCGTTACTCGTAAAAGTCTACCAAATGGTAATACCCTTGGATCGTTTTTACTAGTAATGTGACCACCTGTCATGTTTGGACTATTTTCCAACATAGTAGCGAACTTTACTAAATTGAAAACTTTTTGATTAAAGCCTACCCTTGCTTGAAAATAAAAAATTTTATGCTCACCTGTTATGATTAGTATTATCATAACAACACATAGTATTGGACTAAGTACAATAAGTGCGCTTAACGACGCTACAATATCAAATAAGCGTATCAATTTCATTACATCCTTTGATTCAAGAATTTTCCGGTTTCCTTGTGATCAAAATTATCAAGAACAGATTTAAACTGGTGGATTAAATCAGCTCTAGACCAATTTTTTTCAACATACATCTGTCTTACATTATCCTCAAATTTCATCAATACTTCTTTGTTAACGTTAAAGTCGTTCTTAATGACTCCAATGTTTGCAAAACGATCAAAATCAACCTCTTCATATATACCGTAAAATTCTTCAAAATCTTTCTCGCCAGTTGTATCCGATTCAAAGAAATAGCACGGCCAACGTTTAAATTTATCGATATTTGAACACGCCTCTCTAGCCTCCTGCTCCGACGCACACTCTAAAACTTCAAAACCTTTAGATTTTATATAATTGCGAGCAATTTGCGTAAACAAAGTTAACTGTAATTCATTCCCGTGCTTTGGAAAAAATACTTCACGTGTCTCTCCAAGTAAACACGACAGCATACAGAGTTCTCCTGCCTCTTTCTGTGTAATGAAGTAGCGCCTGATATTGTTGGGCGCAGAGATGGGTTGGTATTTTTTAACACGTTGTTCAAATCCATCCAACAAGCTTCCGTTAGAGAAAGCTACATTTGCAAACCGCGCCATTGAAATCGGCAATTCATTACTTTCCTTATGAAGGAACAATTCCATGATGCGCTTACTTGCGCCCATCATGTTGACAGGATTAGTGGCTTTATCTGTTGAAACACAAAAGTATTTTTTTACCCCATAACGCTTGCTCAACTCGGCTACCTTAGTTGAGCCAAAAATGTTTGTGTAGACCATTCGCATCAAAGTGTATTCATCTTGCTCACTACGCACGTGTTTTAGAGCAGAGAGGTTCAAAACATAATCAATTTGCCCTATTTCAGAAAATAACTTTTCAAATTCAGGGCTATTAATGTCGATGCTATAGGTACTCAAATCCAAATCTGACGCGCTCTTGCGGCTGCGCAACTCTCGAACAAGTTCAACTAATAAGTTTTCATTCAAGTCGACCAAGTGTAGAGATTTTGGCTCCCGCTTAGCAATTTCAATAGTCACGGCCTGCCCAATCGTGCCTGCTGCTCCAATTATCAGAAAATTAGAACTCCCAATCATCCGCTGTAATGTACTTTCTAGGGCTCTTACATCACGGTTGAACAATTCTTGGGTACGCCCAACCATATGTAATTCTGATTTCATTATAGTTTTTCCTGTGTTTGTGGAAACTTATATTGAGTAATATTATCGACTGGTGCCCGCCAATTGAGAAGCTTAGTTGCTTTTGAGTTATCTATTGTCAGATTACCTGTCAAACTTTGCATAAGCTCATTTCCGCCATATAATCTTAACCCAGCGCGCAGTAAATTAGGCTGAAGACCAAGCGTCGTTGATATAACTCCACAATGATTTTGTAAAGATGCGTACACTTGAGCAGTTGAGACTGCCGTGGGATCCGAGACTGTAAAAGTTTGATTTGCTGCAAGGGGATTACTTAAGCACATTTCAACGAAATCAGAGAGGTTATCAATCGCAATAAAATGCCGCAAATTAATTACTTTAGTAAAAATATTTGGAAATGACGCACAAGCTAACTTTTGTAAACGCGCAAAATTTCCCGGTGCTCCTGCCCCGTATACCATCGGCGGTCGAATATGAACACAATCTATATTTGCTTCTAATAAAGATGACGTGATTAACGCTTCCGACTGACTTTTTACAATAGCATAAGGCTTAATAGGTCTAGGTTTATCAATAGCTGAAAAAGGTACACAATTGTTACTTTCACCATTAACACCGATACTACTCATATTTATAAATTGTTTCACTGATGAGTTCTTTACGGCACTTATCAAAACTTTATCCAGTGCGAAATTTGTACGTCTGAAGTAATTTACATCCAATTTTTTATTTACATGAGCCGAAGCAGCCAGATGTACAACTGTGTCAATATCGTAAAGCAATTTTTCCCATGTTTGACGATCGTACAAATTTGTAACCTGCTCATAACCAATTTTGTTTACTCTTGAACGACCAACCAACTTTACTTGATAATTTTTTCTCTTGAGATAAACTCCCAAGTGGCTTCCAATGTACCCCGATGCACCAGTAATTAATATTTTTTTCACAAGAAAACCTTCAGAGTAAGCATGCAATTAATTAACGCTTAGAAAATAGGATCCATAACAAAATCATGATGCGGTCCCTTAAGGTTTTCCTTGAAGCTGTGACAACTCCAAGCAGATGAAACCTGGACATCAAGTTAAAATTATCAACGAACATTAATGTTTTTTTTGTACTGGGCAAGACGGCAAAGTTTGTCAAACACCTTAATTGCTGTCTATAACGCCCTGAGAACAAAAATCTAAGTCTAAATATGATACCTTTCACATCAATTGCTTGTCCTGTGTCGTTCGCTCCGTGTAAGCGGTATAACGCCATCGGCTCATCATCTATGACCCACTTAAAACCATTCTCAATTGCTATGAAATATATGGCATAATCGTGCCACCTTATACCTTCCAAATGTTCTCTTTTGGCACGCAGTAGGTTTTGCATAGCCAAAAACGAATTTCGTTGAAATGCAAAAGTAAAACCAGGTCCAGGGCTACCGAAAATATGGTCAACACCATTTATTTTTCTAGCCTTATTCACATATCGTATTTTTCTTTTATTCATACTAAAGTATGATCCTGAATAAGCGTCCGCCCCATTACGACGCATCAGTTCGATGGCTCTAATACATTTTTTTGGCAACCAAATGTCATCTTGATCTGAAAGAAAAACAAATTTTTCATCAATGGACACTTCGTGATTAATTATCATTTGAAAAAAATTTTTTGCTGCAGATCCATGCGTTCCATTATTGATATTGCTTTGTAGAATTCCGAACTCGTCAACCACCTTTAGTGTTTCATCACTTGAAGCGTCATCAGAAATATAAATCGTTGGCGTGACATCGACTTGATTTTGAATAGAGGTTAATTGCTCAAATAGATGCTTTGATCCATTTTTCGTAGCAATAAGTATTGCGACTAAGGGATTACCCACAGCTAGCTTCTTTATTTATTCGTCTAGAAAACATTTGCCGAAACACCATCATAGTAATGAATATCAAAATCACATAAATTGTGTGAGTGTTGCCAAGTTTATTTGAAAACACACAGCCCATAGTAAACTGATAATAGAAAAAGAAAGAGAAGCACAACCAACCGGGAAAGCGCAATAAAGCTGGTAATAGCGTTAAAAGTAATCCGAAAAGTAAATATATATAAAAACCTAAGTACGAAAATAACTCGATTAATTTATAAAACTCTGGGAAGACTGTCAGTAACGGCTCATAACGAATTCTTTCACCACTATCGAAGCTATAGTGTATGTTGAACATTGGAGACGTCACATAAGTGAATAGCCAAAAGCTCATAATGTCCAACGATGCTAGGTCAAACTTTGTCGGCAAATCTAGAAGTGCTTGCATGTTGCCAGATCGAATCTTGCCCACATAACCAAAAAGACCGATAAACAAAACAGACGCATACATCAAATGACGGATATTGAGTTTTTGATGGATTAGGCCTTTGAATAGTAGGCAACATAACGTAAGCAAAAAGACGTCTCTATTAAAAATTAACAAAGGAAAAATAACTGCAAATATTACAGAGGCTAAATTCACTAATTTGTATTTAAAGTTAATAAAAACAAGCAACCAGGTAGTCACTGCAATATGGTGTAAAATAGTAAAGCCAAAATCGATATAACGCACTTGGCCCAATAAAGGGACTCCAAAGTACAATAGTTCGGACAATCCAATCAAGCATATCAGATAACCATATAACCGCCATAAGATGGTATCTAGCTTCATAGAGCGTTTTATGCTGTCTCTACTATAAAGAGTAAGAAATTTTTTCAAATAAATCATATAGCCAACAGCAAGAATTATAGCTGGCGAGATCAGCGCCAGAAATGGCAACGAATAAATTTCATAAGTTGTGAAAACTACAAAATTTATAATCAAAATTAAAGAAAATGGATTTAAAAGGGCAAATATAATGATCATCGATTACACATTGAATACTGGAGATGCTTAAGAAAATATATGATAAAAAATGACCCTTCTTCCAGCGATTTTACCATTAAATACTTTTTCCAAATATTTTTTGCCTTTCTATTTAATGATCTGAAACTTACACGTGCCTTGACCGCACCAACCGCATTTTTTTCATGCTGCCGATACAACACCAATGCATCTTCTACACGCACGATCGACCCAGAATTCACTGATACAACCAGCCCTAGCCAATGATCGTGCATGACCACTTTAGTCTGAAACTTGTGAAATAAATCTGTTGCACTTTTTATAGCCATATTAACGGCATCTCTATTCGTTAAAACTGTACAACCAGTGATACAATTACGATACTTTAGCATATTATAACTGTGACTTACTGATCCTTGCGTCTTATGAAACTGAAATAGCGATGGCTGTAAAGTTTTTAATTTTTTATCTACAATTCTCGCATCTGAATATATTAAAATTGGTGATTTAGTATCTTTTGATCTACGTTCTTGCTCCATATACTCATTGTACAAACGGGAAAGTTTGTTAGGTAGCCAAATATCGTCTTGGTCACAAAACGCTACAAGATCCAATTTTATCGACGCCATAAGGTTCATGAAGTTTTCTGAGGCACCCATCCTTGTTGCGTTAACTTTTATGAATACTCGGTCTTTGAATTTGTTTTGGAATTTCTTTAAAATTTCTACAGTACCATCTGAAGAACCGTCGTCTGCAACACTCAACACCCAATCAGAATAAGTTTGTGATGCTATACTTTCTAATAGTGCCTCGAGGTAATTTTCACCATTAAAAGTTGCAAGTAAAATCTCTATTTTCTTCATTATTTTCCTAATAATATTTGAGTGACGATAATTATTATTTAAGCGCCGTTAGTGGAAAGTAGGAAAATAATTTCTTCAACATATTATTCCGCCTTCCTTAAATGTCTAATTTTCTTGCCCAACATCAATATCGACTTTCTGCTCTTAAAAGTGCCAGAAAATTTCGCAAAGAGAAGTGATATCGAATTATTGTTAATAGGTGCCGTGAACGCAGTATATTTCTACCCGTCCTCTTCTCTATACCTATCACATTACGAGCAAAGTTATACGCATTCACGTCATCTTCCATTATCATTTGATTATAATAAATTTCGATATCATTTAAAGTAGTCAATATATTTTTATAATTCTTATTAATGCCATCTACACTATCATTCACCTCCACGAGTACTTCAGGCAAAAAAGCGTAACTATCAAATATTTTTTCGGCGTGAAGTCCAAGTAACATTGCATAATCTTCATATGATTTATACGTCTCATTGAACACTAGCCGCACCTTTAATTCTGAATTGAACAATAGGCATGGCAAAGGAAAGATATTACCCCTCAAAAGAAAGCTGAATTTTTTTATTGAAGCTTGATACTTTGCGTGTTGAAGCTCTGTCGGGCGAACTTGATCGCCAGTGTATCTAGCTAAGCAGGCGACTACTTGAGCACTATTCAATTTCATCTTAGTTGCCATTTTCGATAGATAATCTTGTCCAAATACGTCATCACTATCCAAAAAACAAATAGCATCACCACTACAGGCCTCTAACCCACAATTTCTTGCAGCTGATACTCCTTTATTTTCCCACAATTTCAGATATATAACTCGCTTATCATCAAACTGGAGCATAGCGTCATCTATTCCATCAGTTGACCCATCATCTATCACTAAAATTTCAAAATCAGAGTAACTTTGATTTAAAACCGAATTAATCGTACGTATGACTGATTTCGCACGATTATAAACTGGGATTATAATCGAAATTTTCATTTGTGGTTCACCCTAGTCGATATTTCTTCTCAAAAACTCTTACTGATCGCGCCACTTGATGGATATCCAATTTTGAGATGCGCGTTAATCCCCTGCAAGGTAGTTGCTTTAGATCATCTTGTAGATCAACTTCATCCAATTTTTTCAGATTTACTAAGGTGGATGCACAAAAAATCGCCATTTTATCTTCGATCTCACTTGGTGGATTGGTGATGATACCAAATCTGCTGAAGAGCTCTTTCAGATATAGATCGTATTTTCCCTTCATGAAACCAGCAGGGTCACTCTTGATAATAAGATTAATTACATCAACCCAAAAACGTCGGTACTTCAAAGCACTAGGCTCCCAGTCAATCAATACTAGTCTTTCTTCGGCTTCTATAATATTCGGCCCAGCTATATCTGAGCCTTTCGACAGGATAAAATAATTTGTAAAAACTAGTGAATTGAATAGTGATTTATTGATATTAATCAGCGTGTCTATGCGGCGTGAGATCCCGCTGAATTCTTTTCTGTGATCTGTGTTGTCATCACGCCGATAGACTGAAGCACTCAAAAAATTATTATATTCCGCTAGTAACATATCAAATTTATTTGTATTTTGATGATTTAGAGAAAACGGCTTCCCTATAATCAGGTCTTCGCGGTATTGATTTGCATCAATTATTTCATATTCAGGAGCAGCGACATAATTACTGAACGCCATACGCTTGCCTGAATACTGCAATAGATTCACATCACGATAAAATGATTTCGTTACAGTTTGATTGTCGAAGTCTATCGTGTACCGTAGATCAGGGTGGAAGCCAATCATACTTGTTGCGCTTTCTTTTGATCCCAAATAGTTATTCAATGTAATAGTAGGTTTCCAATTCATAATTGTTCTTTGAAAATGCTCATGTTCTATATATGCTTTTTGTATGATTACCCTCGAGTTGATAATATATTTGCCAGTTTTGAAAGCTCTAAAGTTTAATAGGAAAAAACTTAGATTTATTATAAATAGCCGGATGTACTTATATCTAAATTTTAGACGTTGAATAATCAGATTAACGAATAATAAAATCTTCATATTCAACTATTGGTAAATACTGTCGATTAGTTGCATAGTAATTATATTCTTTTTTTGGTAAGTCATGTATTTTATAAATTGTCACATCTTTGTCGAGTTTTTTTATAACTCCTACGCCATAATCTATATTGACAATGCAGAATTCTAATCCATCCGACTTCAGTAATTCGAAAGCAATTTTCCAAACGTCGCCAGTCCATGGACCTTGCCGAATGCATGGAACATGGGCTTCGATCCAATTTCTAGGCAACATGTCATGCAATGCAATGAAACCACCAGGTTCTGTGCACCTCAACGCATTTTCGACATCCCGACGTATTTGATGATATTCGTGAAGCCCGTCAACAAATACAAAATCAAATGTTTCTATATTTATGTCAAAAAATTCATCCGATGTCATTCGATGAGTGCCACCCGCAAACGGATCTACGCCGACTTTGTGGTTCGCATCGACATTAGAAAACAATTTATCGCCAGCACATCCAATTTCGAGGTATTTAGGCCCATTCGGTGTCGCATTTCTCGACAGAAGTGCATTAACAAGCGCGATCCGATCGAACTTCTTTTCATTCCAATCAACGTAAAATTCTGGAACGTATCCTTTCGGCTTGCTCCGCCAAACTCTTAATTTCTCAATTAAGCTACCAGATTTTCCACGTGTGAGCTTCTCTAAACCACGCCTAAACAAATTTCTTGATAGATGAAAGTTCTCCGGTGACTGAAGCATTAGTTAAATATCCTCATGAGCTTGTTTTTTAGTTTGTGCCTACAAACACGATACTGCATGGTAAGCGTTCGTTTACAGTAAAACAAAAATGCGGTCACTGTAATGTTGTGAGATTGTTCAATTAGTATTCTCGCAAAATACTCACTACGTAAATTCTGGATCGTATCGTTATTCAGTATTTGGGCGTCATCTATTTCAATTAAACTTAAATATTGGTTCAGTCTGGCTCGTAAACTGAAATAGTCGTCACCGTCCGGTGTTTTTATTTCTGTTGGGAGGCCTAAACCATCTTTTCCTATTATGTTAGGGCTTGAAATAATTGTTTTTCCACCGTCAATCAGAAGTGCTGCGAGTAGTACTTGAGGGTACATTTTCGATAGGAGGCAATCTTTTGATAATCGATTGGCTAATACTTTTAATTCATTCTGACAACTATCTTTATTATAAATTATTCCAGGGGCATGTGCCATATAACGTAATAATTTTAGAGGTTTTATTATGTGAGTTTTTCGCTTAGATCCCCTTAGTAATCTATTTTTTTGACTTAACCATACTGGAACCACAACAGACCAATCGTTATCATATCTAGCAACAAGTGACTTTTCTAAATTTTGCGTAAATAATACGTCATCGTCATATGTAATAAGCACATAATTAGTTTTTGCTGCCTTCATACATTCTAAGTATACATCGCCAAAAGAACCAGAACTCCCAGATTTGTGATACCTAAATTTCTGATATGATTGCATTTCTGAAATAATTTCATCGCGGTCAGTACTTGAGTAACCATCATCGATAAGAATTATCTCATCAATAAAGTCGATATCATGAGACTCAACTATTATTGCTTTCAAGGTATTTAGTAAGTGTTGCTTCCTATTGAAGCTTGGGATGCATATACTTACTTTGTTTACCATTTCAAAATATACCTAAGAGCTCGAATGCCAAAGCTTATTAAGTTAAGAGATAGCAGCAGTATTTTGTTAAAAATTTTGCTCTTTCGTCCAATCTTTTCAAAGAATTTCACATATGATATCTTGGTTGGTTGTAATAAATTATGCACTGAGTCATTTTTTTGGGAGCCATAATTTTGTGTTTCGTCACCTAATTTATAACCCATCATAGTTGGAAATAGCTTTTCAGACGGTAGATCTAAAAACTTTTGGACATTGTTTAGTGTATGCATTCGGTCGTCGAATAATGCTTCAAATTCTACGATTAAAACCCTATCAGAGTTGTTTGTTTGCGCGGATTTTATCTTGTGTTCATAGTCAATAATTTTTTGTACTTCTGCGGAAAGTATAACGCTTAAAAAGTCCTTTTCAAACATTCCTTTCGCCAAGCCCGTTGGTGTCTGACGATTTGATCGGATTCCAATCAATTCCGAAATATCACGCTTGACATATATTATTTTAGAGTTTGGATATTCCTGCAAGAACTTAGTTGGAGCACAAGACCTCGCATCTCCAAGGCTTACGAAATTTTTGCTGAGGCTATTTGTTTTTTGTTGTTCAATCTCAGCAACTTCAAAGAATTTTGTATAGATTATATCTAATAGCTTTTCTCTTGAAAAATATTTTTCCGCAACTGCTTCAGCTTTCCATAAGCTCTCAAATTTTTCAAACGGGAATTTAAAAGGGACATTAATCGTGTCATCCTTTTCAGTTGAAAGCAACACAGGGATTTGCTCTCTGATTGCGTTGTATTCTATATTGTAATAGCTATGTGAGGATAATGTGTTTCTAATATGCCTAATGTCGCTATTTAATGTATTTAGCTGACTGGAACGTAACTTCAGTAGATCATACGGAAGTTTGTCATGTACCGGTAAAGCCAACAGGTCGCTATGGCTATCTAAATACGACAAGAGAAGCGACTTACCTGAGCCTCCCCACCCTTCAATAATTACGAGCCCCATGTATTTACTCCAGATTTAAAATTACTTGTTCGCAATTATTTCCAATTTCCACTTAATTGTTTGGTTAGTAATGTTAAATGCCCGTTTTGTATCTTCACAACCTTATTGCAAATGCTTAGCGTGTTGTGTCGGTGCGTTACCATCACGACGGTTATTCTGTCGTTCAAGCTATGTATGCTGCTAAGGATCTCTGCCTCAGTGAACTCATCCAAACCACTCGTGCCCTCGTCTAGTATAAGCACATGTGGCTTACGATATAGCGCCCGCGCTATGGCTAGCCTTTGTCTCTGACCTCCAGAAATACGTATTCCACCTTCGCCCAACTCAGCGTCGTAACCAAGCGGATCGTTATCTAAAATAAATTCATGAATTTTTGCGAGTTTGCACACTTCTCTCACTTTGCACTTATCTACATCGCCTGGTGCGACACCGAACGCGACATTTTCATAGAAATTGCCATCGGTTATAAATACTTCTTGCGGCACGTAGCCAAAAAGGCCGCCTAATTTTCTAATATCACCTTCTTCAATCAGCGTACTGTTAACTGAAAGTTTTCCAGATGATGGCGCAAGTAATCCTACGAGCAAGTTTATCAAAGTGGACTTCCCCGAGCCGCTCGACCCGATGATCCCTAAAACATCCCCTTTCTTGATCTCTAAAGTTTGATCAGAAAATAGCGGCGTAGAATTTCCTGGGTATTGGAAAGAAAATCTCTCAAGTTTCAATTCCGAGAATATGGGAATCTTCGAGCCACTCGGCTTTACAGATATCTTCTTAGTAAGCTCTTTCTGTAAATTAATTAGACTATGCAGAATTGGCCCGCCGAACTTCAATGATGAAATACCTGTTGCGATATTAAACGCAGCAGGCTTTAAACGATATGCCGCCAATGCGAATACTGACAAGGGAGCAAAAATTTCGGACAGCACCGCTTCGGAAGAAACATTTGTTGAAATAACAAAGAGAGTTATAGATAAAATTGCGCTCCCAAATGCCAACAGCTCTATTAAATCGTTTGGGATCACCATGTAGCTTTGACGCAAGGCACATGCTCGTGAGAACTTCTTAGAGATACTTTCAAAATATTCACTAAACTTATCTTCCACGCCCATAATCTGAATGACACGGATGCCGGATGTTGCTTCACCAGCTTGCTTAAATCTTTGCTCATTCAGCACGACCGTTTCGTCGCCAATATCATTCAAGTTTTTTTGTATAAGATAGTATAAAAGTAAATAGCTAGCGCCAAAAGACAGCGCAATTACTAAAGTTATTACCCAATTATAAATTGTCAGTAGTATTAATACAAATGTCGCAACAACCGCATATGAAAACATTAACACAACAGGGCGATAAACATTCGAAATAAATTGATCGACTTCGGATAATACCGCTTTTCTTATCTTTGCTGAGTTATTATCGATAATAAACGAATAATCACAGTACAAGTATTTACGCAATAGGTCTGAAGAAATATTATGTCTACAGTTTTCAATATATGTATTCAATTTATAGTTTGTCACTACTCTTATCGTGATCGTTAAAAAGAGGACTCCGCCCGAAAAAATCCCGAAAATGATGACTAAGTTAGAAGCGCTCATTTCCAAATTGTAGAGAAATAATTCCTGAAATTTCAAAAATAATTTAGAAGTTGTGATGCTTTCTGGGTCAATCAAGACCGCGATAAATGGCATTATTGATGCGATACCCGCCACTTCTAAAGCTCCCATCAATATTACTAAGAAGATTACTCCAGATACCTCGAGGTCATATTTGATTCCTGAATTATCAAATAAAATAAATATTTTACGTAGTGTTGACATACTCACCTATGTTTTTGAAATTCGAAATATAATTTCGTTCACAAAAAAGCTGCCAATTCAACATCTCTGTCCAGTCGCTGAGAAAGATAAAGTCAAAGCCAAAACTTTTTGCTACTCGAAAATCTAATTCGCTGTCGCCGATAAATAATGTAGATTCACAAATAATATCAGAGAATTGTGAATTCAGTATATCGTATTTGCTGGCAGGGCTTCCCCAAATTCCACTTGAAAAATAATGATCAATATGTCGGGTCTCAAATATTTCTCTCAACTCAGCTTCATCTCCACCCGAAATTACAGCAAATTCTGAATGAGGAAATTTCAACCGAATGTCTTCTAAGTGGGGACAAACTTCACATTGCATTAAACCATGTGTCACATATGTGGCAAATTGGGCTACAAGCCCTTCTTGGGTTGGCACATTCTCGGAATACCGCGGCAAAATATTTGTCCTAAAGTGTTCAAATTTTTCATGTCGAGAGATGCCACCAAATTTTCGATTATATTCAACTAATTCATTTGCTGCAGGAATACTATAAGCACTAGCGACTTGATAAAAAGCTTGGCTCTTGATTTTATTTGAATTCAGAATTACCCCATCACAGTCAAATAAAATTGTTTCATACTTTTTCATTATCAAATGCTCGAGATATTCTTTAAATACATCTGCTCAGCAATAATCCAGTTTTCTTCCCAATCAATATCAAAAGCGATAAGATCATGCAGTGGCATTAGATAAGGACTATTACCAATTCGATCCATGAAATTGCTGTAAATACTTGAATGGGCCATGAAGATCCCGCTATTTACTTCGTAAACAGGCGGTAAAGTTTGCGTGCGTGGCCACTTTTCGATATTTCGATCGTAATTAATTGGCTCCTTGGAATTCCACAAGAATTTGTGGATAGTATTTACAGTCATTAATGAGTCATGATTTCCGTTTACAACATTCTCATCATAAAGACGAACCGCTTCTTGATATATTGGCGCAGCAACAAACGGCGAGGTGACATGCGTCCAGAGTATCACGCTGTCTTTGATTTTTTTCCCAGCGTATTGTATTAAACTGTCTGTCGAAGTTGCACTACTACAAAGTTCTTCATCCCTTTCGTCAATTATGATTTTATCGTTCTTTAAGCCCTTTGCATATTCAAGAATTTTCTCATCATTACTCGACAAAAATATTTCATCAATTTCATTTAACGATAACAATTGAGCTAGCTTTATAGATATCAAGCCACCTTGTTTATCAGCAAACTTCCTGGTGTTCTTGTTTTTTACACGTTCACTACCTTTCCGGCACGGTAAAAAGGCAACATATTTTTCTGTTTTCTGGATCATGATAGAGCTTCCATCGCGGCCTCAAGAATTTTGAGATCAAATTTTGCATTGCCTGTGTCTTGCATGCTAAGTAAAACGGCTAATATATCCGCTATATTGAGTTTGTAATCCCTCATTTTTGACACGTAGTTTGGATGTATGTTCCAAAGGCCAGCGTAATAGAAATCTAATGATGGCCCCCAGGGGCTATCATTAAAGATAGGCTGAATGTGTTTAATAATAAACTCTACCTGTGCGTGCAAATGTGCTGTATTCCTTTGAGATAAAAAAAGTTTTTCTGTAGCTGCATTCCCAGCCCCTCTTCCCATTCCCATAAACGTAGTATCGAACCATGAAGCGCCACATTTGGTTGCAGTCACCGTATTTTGCAACGCGAGACCTAGATTATCATGCATGTGCACGCCAATCGTCTTTGTACCTACGCTGGTCAGCGCTTTTATTTTTTCAAGGGTTGTTTTTGGTGTTAGATTGCCAAAACTATCTGCGAGATAAAGAACATCGTACTTAACGTTTTTTATTGCTTCACCTAACGCCGATAACTGTAATCCGTCTATCGTTGAAACGCGCATAACATTTAGACAAACTGTATATCCTTGAGTTTTCAAGTACTCTACATGGGGTTCGCAACGTTGTATTGTATCTGAGGTCCCCGCCATTCTAACAATCTTATACCTAGATTTTTCCGAGCTAACCGGGAATAACTTTTTAAAGTATTTGATATCCTGGTCGATAAATTCTGAGATATTTACTAATACAGAATAAGGAGCCCGCGAATTTGGTAGTAATTCAATATCACAATCATTACAATGACTTAACGGCCCAAAATTATCATTTTTAATGTTGGATTTTATACCCAACTCGACAACATCTAGTTTCAACATATTTGTTAAATTGAGGAAATCATTAACGAACTGCGCTGAAAAATTCCAACCATTCTGATAACCTCCGTCTCTTAAAGTACAATCTAAGTGTATCAAAAGGGCCCTCTCATTTTAATATTTTTGCTCTTGAGATCACCTACGCATAACACCCCATTATCGGACGCCCTAAGCACGCGTCCCACCAAGCAAATCCGCAATCGCACTCACATGTGCCGCAAGCGCGTCCGCATTGCCCTTGCCCTCAACATTCAACCGCACGAGCGGCTCCGTGTTTGAGCGGCGCAGGTTGAAGCGCCAATCCCCAAAGGCCAGGCTCACGCCATCTGTCTCATCTATTGAAAGGGCATCCGCGCGGTAGGCTGACAAAACATTCTCAATAGCTGTGCCCGCGTCAACCACTGTGAAGTTGATTTCACCCGAACTCGGGTAGACCGCATATCGATCTTTCACCCAATCCCCAAGCGAGCGGCCCGAGCGGGAGACAAGTTCTGCAACCAAAAGCCAAGGGATCATCCCACTGTCACAATAAGCAAAATCGCGGAAGTAGTGGTGAGCTGACATCTCGCCGCCGTAGACCGCTCTGCGCGCGCGCATTGTCTGCTTGATGAAGGCGTGGCCCGTTTTGGATTGCACTGCGATGCCGCCCTTTTGAGCGACAATGTTCTGCGTATTCCAAACCACTCTTGGGTCATGAACGATCTTGGCACCGGCTTCTTTCTCTAAGAAAATGGATGCTAGGAGCCCCACGACATATTCGCCGGGGACACATTGACCTGTCTCATCAAAGAAGAAGCAGCGATCAAAATCGCCGTCAAATGCCACGCCAAAGTCGGCCTTCTCGGCCTTGACCACGTCAGCTGTCGCGGCGTGATTTTCCGGCAGAAGTGGATTGGGGATGCCATTGGGGAACGTGGCGTCCGGTGTGTGGTGTACGCGCACAAACTCAAGCGGTGCGCCAAGCGCCAAAAGCTGGCCTGCAATGGCGTCAAAGGTTGGTCCCGCGGCGCCGTTGCCAGAGTTCACAACAATTTTGAGTGGCCGCAGGGCAGGGAGGTTAACAAAACTTAACACACGCTCCACGTAAGCCTGCCGCGCAGCCTCTGAACGCTCAAGCTCTCGACCAACGTCCGTCACATCAGACCACGCCTGAGAGCTTGCAAGCGCCTTGATGGCTTGAAAGTCGCCCACATCCTCAAGGGGCTGAGACTGGGATTTGACAATCTTCATGCCGTTATAATGGATCGGATTATGTGACGCGGTCACTTCAATACCGGCGCAGGCGCCAAATTCCGTCACCGCCCAATACATTTCCTCAGTGCCAGCCATGCCAATATGAACGACATCCGAACCAGCATCGCGCACGCCTCTCGATGCAGCGGCCGCGAAGGCTGGGCTGGTTTCGCGCGCATCAAATCCGATCACAACAGATGTGGCGCCCAAGTGTTGGGCCACGGCGCGACCCACGCGGTAGGCGACGCCCTCATCAATATTGACGCCAATTTCACCGCGAATGTCGTAGGCTTTGAAGCAGCTAAGGTCA
>Ga0209199_1002292_pt1 | contig 20842 bp, 29 predicted proteins | sample COGITO_mtgs_1105_7_FD_184805 | JGI IMG/M metagenome (GOLD analysis project Ga0209199, IMG submission 184805) | Pelagic marine microbial communities from North Sea - COGITO_mtgs_110523 (SPAdes) (version 2) | ecosystem: Environmental > Aquatic > Marine > Epipelagic ...
GCCTTTCTTCTTCTTCGCACAAGAAGTATAAGCCTTTCCCCGGCTTACTGTAAAGCCCCCGCAATGGGGGTTTTATTTTATTCTCCTTTTAGCTGGCAAAACTGATCCAGCGTCAAGTCAAATATCTTGCACAATCCCTGCACAGTGTGCAGCTTCATGTTTTCCTGCTTACGCCACTGAAACACTCTCTGGCGGCTTACGTTCATTAAAGCGGCCAGGCGGCTAGAATTGATGTTATTTAGCTCCTGGGCGGTTATTAAGCACTGTCCTGCATTAGTCATAATCAGTATTCCTGTGTTATCCTTGGGACGTAGGGCTGTTCCCCCGGTCCTACATTCTCCTATGGTAGTTTGCCCCCTGAAAGCACTTGTGCCGTAAGGGGGCTTTTTACCTAGAACGGGATGTCTTCATCGAGCTGTTCAATGCTCATATCGGCCTGCTTTGCAGGTGCTGCTGCCTGGCCGTCAGTGTAAATCACCTTCACATTACCCAAGATTGGCGTCTGAACCTTAGCGTCGCGCTCTTCTTTGGTGACCGATTGAGATATAAATCCATTGTTCTCATATTGGTCCTGCTGATCGGTATCTACAAAGGTAGTCAGGTCCAGGTACGTGCCCTTGGCGCCTTTGTACAGTCGTGACTTGTCGATCTTGGTAACATCGATTCGTACAGATAATCCTACTTTCATTTTAACTTCTCCACTTGGTTTAAAATTTCCGCTACGGCCTTATCGACCTCGGCAGACAGTTTTGCGATATAGTCATCATCGCGTTCTACACGCACTAGAACGTGCGGCATTTCTGGATGGTAGGCAAAAAAGTCCCACCAATCACGTTTAGTTATCCACATACAGCCTTGGATTTGCTGCCAGTATTTCTTAACACCGACCTGCGGGTCTCTGAGATAGCTGACCATCGTTTTAGGGGCAGGCGCTTTTATTTCTAAGCCGCCCTCTTCTCCGATCAAACCGTCAGGCGAGCAGCCAAACTCCCAGCTAGTGTCGAGAATAAAGCCAGTCTCGATTACATCATTGCCAGAAATGAATTCGTAGGACTCCCTAGCCTCTGGCTCAATCTCATTGCCGCGCAGCATCCACTCAGTAACATGGAAGGGCTCAGAGTGCCCTGTAAGGCGTTCTGCGATCAATTCATTGATGTACCCATCAGCAGAGGTGCTAGGCTTCCCAGTCTGAGTAATTAGCTTGGAAAACATGCTAGCGGATGGCTTGCCCAGTCTTGCAGCAAGCCACTCTGGTGAACCCTGCTCATGGTCCAGGATGATCACTTCTTAGCCTCTAGCGCGGCAACAGCGCGGTCATAGTGCATAGCCAGTATCTGATCAACAGAGCGAACCTTCAGCCACTTGCAAAACTTATCGCTGTCGGCACCAGTCTCATCAAGTAATTTCTTGATGGCTATGATCTGATCATCAGACACAACTTTCTTGTCATCACCGCGCAGCATTGCAGATTCTGCATCATCGTCGGCCGTAGGGATTCCCGCGATAGACTGCAGGGCGTACCGTCTTGCGTAGGTGATAGCTGACCCTGAAGCCTGGGGGTCTTTCTTAACAGTTGGCAGGGTGTATTCCATCTCTAGCCACTGACCTGATATGTGCATCAGGCGCGTAGATACGCCAACACCGTTTTCGTTGCTAACTGGGAACTGCGTGTAGCTCAGGCCGTTATCAGCAAAGGGCTGCTTGATCGCCTTAATTACAGACGTTAGATCGGCATAGCTTGACTTGAAGAAAGGGTTAGCGCTGTCTTTGACAGCACCCCCCATCTGAGATTGTGCAGCACATAGTGCGCTGGCTAGTTCATTGATTGATTCACTTGATTTCATGTTGACCTCCTACAGTCTGTTCTTTTGCGTACCGCTCACCATAACCTGCATAGTAAGCCTCTGATTGCCCGTCTAGGGCTTGATAACCTAAAACGCAGTCATACTCACCGCGTTCCAGATCGTTTAGATCGTTGATTCCCATATTGCCTCCTACAGCATTGATTGAGGTGCCATTGTAAAGCTTTACGACTACTCCGTCAACACTTTCAGTAACAAACAGGCAAAAAAAAGCCCCGCACTAGGCAGGGCATGTTCTATGTGGAACCTCAGTATGACCAGATGACAGGCATTGAGTCCCTTATGTCTACATGGATAAACGTCTTGGCGACCCCTATGCCATTAAACCCCATCTCCTGGGCGTGCTTAATGATCTGGTATGCCTCGTTGCCATTGTTGATCTTAATGTCTGCGGCAATTCCGCGTGCGTGGGTGCCTGGCTTGGCCTTCGCTTTTTCAATGCTGTGGCCTTCTGGATCGCGGTAGCCACTGGTAATGATAAACGGGAACCCGCAAGCATGGCGCAGAGAGTCAAGAGCCCAAAGAAATTCCTCGGACATCTCGTTGTTGCCGGTCTCCTGGCAATCAAAGTCTGACAGCTTAAAATAGCGCATCAGTATGTTCCCTTCCAGACCCTAAACTTGTCAAAGTCGCCAGACAACATCTTGCGCTTAATAACGTCCTTTTTGGCCTCGTTATCATCCCAGGATAGCCCAGCTTCCTTCATCCACTCTGCGACAATGTGCATAGGGATAGTGCCTACCAGGCGGCTCTCACCAGTCTGTCCTACACCTGCCTCACGCAGCATTCTAGCCTTCTCAATATGGACATCGTTGTCATACGTCTTCTGTACGATGATCCCAGAGTCGGTAGCTTTTACAGATTCCTTCAGCAACATTACTTCTTGCCTCTCTTCTTAGCCGGCGCCTTCTTCTTTTTAGCGGCTGACTTAGCTCTCGCTGCAGCGGCCATGCCTGACTTTGTGTATGCGTACTTCTTACCGTTGACCATTGGCATATCTATTTCCTCTTTGCTGTCTTAGCGGCCTTCTTAAAAGCCGCTTTAGTTGGCGCACCCTTTGTGCCAGGCTTGCGCATTTTTTCTACCTTCTTTCCGGCAGCTTTCTGCTTCTTAATGCGAGCTCGCTTCTTATGAATGTTTGCGTAAAGACTCATATTACTTCCTCGACTTAGCCCCAGAGCACTTCCATCTCTTGCGGCTTAAATTATTAGGGGTGTTGGGGTCGTTCTGCTTAGATTTGGGCAGACCCTTTTTGATGCCTAATGACCTGGCGCAATAACTATCACCCTTGCTGGTTCCAGGATTTACCCTGGCGCCGCCTGACTTGGCCTTACCTGCCTGGCCATAGGATACCTTTTTGCCTGATGCGGTTACTTTTACTTTCGCTTTGCCCTTTGCCGGCTTTGCCATAAAAATCTCCAAAAAAAGGGGGCCGGAGCCCCCCTTCTGTACTACATCGATTAGGAAGTCGTGTTATCAGCAATGATACCAGACGCCTTCTCGTTTTTACAAATAAGAGTCAGCTCAGTCAGAACCTGACGACGGCTTGAGTCGCCAGTCTTGGCCAGAGCAGTATTCTTAGTAGGACGGAGCATACCAACTGCCCACATGTCGTTCTGCATGATGAACACGTCACGGCTACGGTTCTCACGAGTAGGAACAAACTCAACAGTTCCCCAAGGAGTAACGTATACAGCCAGAGACTTAACAACCTTCTCGTCACCGGCCTGGACCTGTGAACGCTGGTTGTTGTTACCTGCAAAACCCAGAGCAACATTCATCTGGAAAGCAGACAGGTATACTGAGTCAGGCTTGCCGCCCTCTGCCCAGATGCTCTGCATAGTAGCGTCGAAACGCGCCTGAGAGAATGCAACTGGAGTGCCGTCATCGGTACGAGCGTCAGTGCCGTCGCCGGTGGGATCAGCGCCAGAGTTGCCAGTTTCGTTGGTAGAGTTAGTTACCAACCAAGCTGGAGCACCAGCAAGCTCACGAGCAGTAGTGCTGTTACCAGCAACGCGAGCGTTGTTAGCGAACAGAGCTGCTTCGATATCGAGCTTCTGCTCTTTAGCGATTTTCAGGGTCTGGTACGCCATCTCTGCTGCGCGGCCTGCCTTCTTAACGCCTTCGTCAGTGTCAGGAATAGATACTGAGTTCTTGAAAATCTGAGTGTAGTTACCCAGGCGAGTAGTAGCAGAACGGGCTTCAGAAGTAGTGTCGTCGCCTTCGATGTGCTTGTTGTCAGCGCTTGAACGGAGAGTATCAGTCTGCCACTCGTGCAGAGTGTTGCTAGCTTTTACTTTCTTACAAGCTGAGTAGAACGGAGTCTCTTCTGGGCTGATTGAATAAATAACGTCCTGCAGGTCTTCCCGGATGCCCACGCTATCGTATGTGTCAAAAGTGTTTGATGGCTGTGCCATGATGTATTACCTCAAGTATTTAAGATTAATCCAAGAGCATCATCGATACTCCCGGTGGATTTAAGTTTTGTTCGTCGCTTTTCCAACGCCTTCTTCCTGCTCGGTGTAGGTTTAGACCCAGCCTTCACTGTCCGCGATCTGCGGTTTGCAGGGTTGGCTTTGTCCTCAGCAGCTTTCTTCCCATTCATAATTTCACGGTACTTCATGGCATCATGCAATACTCTGATTGCGCGGTGGTCCATGATCTGACCGATCTCTTCCGGCTGATATCCATAAACCTCGGAACCAATAGTCAGCATCTTTTCGCGTACTGCGGATGCCTTCTTGTCGTCCGAAAACTCTGGAATCTGCTGTTTCAGGGTTTCCATTTCTTGCTGGAGGTAAGCCTGCATAGCGGCCTGCTGCGCCTGGGACTGTTGTTGTGACACAGCCTCAAACTGTTGCATCTGACCGTTATATGCGGCCACGTCGTCATCGTATTTCAGCTTGGCATCCATGTACCCAATAGGGTCGGTGTCAAACAATTCACGCGATGGCGGTTGTGGCGCTTGCTGAACTCCACCAGCTTGTATCTGCTGATACATCTGAGCAATGTTCTGGCGCTCGTTTAAAAGGGCATTGTAAACCTCTTCGGCCTGCTTACGCTGCGCTGCAGCTTCTTGCATACCCCTTTGGACGTACTTCTGACCACTGTATCCTTGCTTGAGCTCATCTAGGGTTACAGCCACTTCCTGTCCGTCTACCTTAACAGTGAATGACTGGCCCTCCTGGGCGGCATCTTCAGTATCTTCGTCGTCCTCGGAATCTTCCGTTTCCTCATCTGACTCATCCTCATCGGATTCATCGTCAGGTTGCTCATCTTCACTCTCACCTTCAGGCTCGCTTTCAAGCAGCTCTTCTTGCTCTTCTGCAGGCTCATCCTGTTCGATAATGTTAGCAATGGCTCCCTCAATAGAGCCGTCAAATTCTACTACTTCGGTATCAGTCGTTTCCACGGTGCTGTTCCTCTTTCTTTCTTATCGAATATTGCCTCGTCTGCAAATACAGTGTTGAAGTAATCTTCGATCTTGTCTAGCGCCCTGATTATATCATGCGCATCGTTAATAGCCTCTAATTGAGACTGGCCGTTCAGAAATACACTTACTTGTGCATTCCGAATCTCTTTTATGACTTCCTGATAGGTGTCGTCATTACTCAGCGTCCGTATCTTGGCCGCCTTGTCTTTTATGTTCAAAATCTACCGCCAGTTACAGCTTGTGCAGGTGACTCTGCCGGGTATCGTGGCACGTTCTGCATTTGCTTGATTTGGGCAACGTCTACGGCTGTACCGTACTTGCCAAGTATCTCCGCAGCGTTAACCAGGAGGTCTTGGTCCATCTTATCACGTTCTCGGTCATCTGCAGCAATAGCCTTTTGCGCATCAATCTGCAGCTTCGCCATGTCGGTCTGAGACTTAGCCTCGGCCTTCATCTGCTCTGCCTGGAGGTAAGCGGTTGCCTGGTCCATTTGTGGCTGCTGCTCCTGGCCTTGCTGCTGCTGTGCTAGTAGCGCCTGCTCTTGCTCTGGATTCATCGGCGTAAAGTACCTGTCAGCGTTTCTAACGCCATTTAGCGCTAGCATGTCTGCCAGGGTATTGCGTATCTGTGTCATCGTCACAAGGCCATTCCCTGGGCCGTATGCCTGGAATATCTGCATCTGCATCTGCAGGGCTTGAGTCAGGGCAGCGTTACGCTGATCTTCCCGGCCAGTACCCAGGCCAACATTGACAGAGGTATCCATCTTCTTGTTCCAGGATCGCGGATCGACGGGGATATAGTCCTCGCCACTAATGCGCATAATCTTTTCTTCATCGCAGTTCTCGATCACCAGCTTCAGCATCAGCTTAAACATATGCCGAACACCGCCTTCTGCCAGGTTGCGAGCCATGACTTCAATCTGACCTGCAGCTCCCTGCATAGTAGCCTGGACCGCAGTTGCAGTAGTTGCCTGCAGCGCATCTGGATTAAGCCCTAAACTGGCCTTTGAGATGCCTACTTTCTGCTCAATAGTCGTGTCATAGTATTCGATAGCCGCTAGCGTTTGATTGGCTACAAATGGCACTGAAAGGGGCTGTATTGCCCCTCCCTGACGTACCCGAACGATACCGCCGATCTCATTGTTCAGCATGTCGTCCATGTTCACCGCGCCATCAATAACCTCGGTGCGGGGGTGGTTAGTCAGCGCCACGTTGTCCAGCACGCCACGGATCATCATGGTGGCTGCGTCCTGGTCCTCAAACAGCAGGTCAGCAATAGACTTGCCATAGAACGTATGCGGCTCAGGGTCTATCTCAAAAGCAGCAAAGGGCTGGTCACCCCAGGGCTCATAACTTAGTAGCTGATACTCGCTGCCGCCTAGTACGACTTTCTGCATCTCTGCAACGCCAGTGCCGTTAGTGTCTATCTTCATGTACAGCTCGGTCAGAGCTACAACACGCATAGATGGGTCCATAGGGTTTTCTGACTGATAGTCCTGCTCATAGCCTCGGCGCTCGTAGTCCTCAACCTCAGAGAATGTGTCAGAGTGCCCTAGGCCGGACATCTCAGATACAACGTCAAAGTCATACCCCATAGCCACCAGGTCACTTACTCGGACCTCAGTTCTGTGGCCAACAACGTAAGCGGTCTCGATGCTCTTTGCGTTACGATCTATAAAAAACTCTTCTGGCGGTACAGCCTCAACACACAAGTCACCCATCTCTCTGATCTTGCTGACCTTGAGGTCGTGACGTGGCATCTCTACCTCTGCGCCAAACTCATCCAGCTCAATCTCTATCTTTGTGGTGTGCTCGATAACCTCAACGTCCTGCTCGTTAACAATGGTCGAAAACTCCATGTCGTTCAGGTTGTTAAAAGTGTAAGTCTCGCTCTCGTCGTATGTATCCCAGTAGACCTTTACGATGCCTGTCTTCTTTAGCAGGGCATCATGGAATACATCGTTCAATACGTCGTAACCATTAAGCTCCTGGAACTTGTACTGTATGTACTTAGTGGCCTGCTCGGCAAACTTGATGTCTTCTGGGCCGGTAGGGACAAACTCAACCGGGCGATCAGTAGACAGGAATACACGCAGCAAGCTGGGCTTAATAGATCGTATAGCGTCACGCACCTTTGTAGATACGACGCTAGATCGGCCTTCTTCCTCACCGATATCTACCTCGCCGTTGTAGTAGCGCTGGGCCTTAATACGGTCCTCAGCCACTTCACTCTCAACAAAGTCAACAGCGTCCAGGATGGCCTCGCGGGCAATGTTTTCTACGTCATCTGCTTCTAATGGTTTTAGTTCCACGTCTTACTCCTGGAAAAAGTTTGGCACATTTGAGTTAGGGCCACTTGGCACTTTTGCGCCTTGCTGCGCACCTGCCGTCCTGCCTGCTTGAGCAATTGTTGCCGCAGCTTTATCTACTTTTTTCAACAATTCGCCAAATACAGTATTATCCTTCAATGCTCGCTCTACCAGCTCTGGCGACTCACTATACAATATTTTGGCAACTTCGACCATTTGTCGGTCAGACAATCCCTCACCAGATGGGACCATGTTAACAGCAAGTTTAATCATAGCTAGAGGATCGCCACCCATACCCCTGGCAACATCATCCATCGAAACGCCGCCACCGCGCAACTGGGCTTCTCTTTGCAGCGCCTGCGTCATTGACTGCGCTCTTGGCTGTATTAACTTGTCCATTGAGGTAGCCTCAGCCGCTCTAGTCACATCTTGCACCACTCTCGCTGCTTGCTCTTCTGGCAATAAAATTCTTAAAACGGTGCCAAGCTGCATATCTTCTTTAGCAAGATTTTCAATTGTGGTTCCTGACCTACGAGCCTTATCGTTAATGTTGGCCATTGCGCCAGCTCTAAAAGCTTCTAGCTCAGCTGTATTTAGTCTGCCAACTAAAATTTCAAGCTCATCAGCGTTCATGCTTAAAGCCTTGCGGCCAGCCTGAAACATCTCATTCTGAGACATCATGCCAGCATATTGAGCCCTGGCTTGACCTAAATCTGGGCTGGTTTGATCAATTGCGCCCCTTAAAGTTTTTTCTTTTGCTCCAAGCACCTCGCCCATAGTGCCTTCGCCGGCTTTATACCTAGCTCCAGTCTGTTCTTTAACATTGCGCCGGAGTATTTCGGCATCTTCTAAATTTGGCGCTCGCGTAAACTGAATTGAACCGTCTTCCATTTCTCTAAATAACGGAACAATGCTCCTTGCTTCGTAGATTTCTTTTAATGCCTGGCGGCTTGTAGGCACGGTTTGCAATATATTAAGCATCTCATCCGCAACCTCCAAAGTTACAGTTTGGCTTTCTGGCCGCGCAAACACTTCACCGTATGCCCCGCTTCTATCTTCTTTCAGCCCTTCTTCAGTTGCAGCCCTTGCCCTGAGTATATTTGGATCAGAGACATCTGGAGATAATGCCCCAGACATAGACTCACTGGCTTGCCGGGTTGTGGCTGTTCTTCTGGCCTCGCTTGCGCTTAGTATTGTTGGTTTAACTTCACCGCCCTCGGTAACCATGCCTTTAATTGCAGCAGTTAGCGTGGCGTTATCTGCCATAATTCTGCCGCTGGCAACGTCTTGAACTATCTCATCAACAGTCAACCCGGTCGCCTCAGCTAGACGCAAAAGCTCTTTCTGTACTGCAGTGTCGGCGCCTTTCATTTTGCGCCTTGCATAGTCAATAACAGATCTTCCTAGCCGTCCCAGCTTGCCCATAGCAACTTCTGCGGTTGTTCCAGCAGCAGTACCTACAGCAGTTCCTAGACCAACGTCTTGCACTCCCTGCCCGCTAAACATGTCAGCTTCAGATGAGCCTATTGCGGTTAATGCAGATTCTCCTGCAGCCACTTTTGCAATTCGAGCTAAATTAGACCCTGCGGCTGGAGCTCCAACGCCAGTCATGGACATCATAACAGACGGAATGAAAGCACCAGCCACTTCTAGGGTGATAGCTTCGCCAGGGTTTGCTGTCTTATATTCTGTCAGCTTGCCCCTTAATTCATCCCTAATGACCTCATAGTCCCTGCCGCCCATCGACTCAGGAAGAAGTGATTTTACTGCGGCTTCGATCTCATCTGCAAAACCAAAAGATAAGCCTTGGGCGACAGTTCTAAGTTTTTGGCTTTCAACAGGACCTTGTGCTATCGCTTGCGGCCTGTACTTCGCTAGTATCTCTTCTTTGGTTCTAGCCATTATTGAGCAGCCTCTAGGTAATCTTTTCTGTCCTGGTTAGACATTTCACCCCATAAAGCATACGTCATGCCAGGGTCGCCAGCTGGGTACTGAGCAGTGATGGCTGTTGCAGCATTTATCTCGTCCTGCATATCGTTCATATATTGCCCAAGACCAATACCGCTCTGCAGCTTCCTGCCCATCTTTGTCATCTCTCGATACAGCTTGTTTTGCGCAGCTATCTTTTCGTCTAAATAGTTAATTAGCTTCTGGCCTTTTAAGCTGTTAGGGATGTCCCTACTTAAAGCTAGGTCTAGCTCTCGCTCGCTTAGCGCACCAAACGTGGCGCTGTTAATTACATCAATACCAAGGGTGGTTCTAAGTGAGTTAAACATTGCAGTGTTTTCGTCAAACGCAGGCAAAAACCGCTTAATCCAACCAGTTTGAACGCCTTCTGGGGACGCAGCTAAATCCCTGGCTTGCTTCATAATATCGATAGATCGATTAACCTGTTGAGACTGGTCAAATACTTTCTCGCCTCTCTCTCTTGCGGCTTCAACGTCAGCAAGTTTAAATTGAGATTCACTTTCAAATTGCGCTTTTGCCTGAGAAGTCACTCCTCGCGTGCCTAGTTTAGTAACAGAGTATCCGTCTTCTGCATTAGGATCGTAAGTAATAACGTACTGATCGCCAGCCTTAAGCTGCGTATCGCCGACCGTCATGTCTTCTTCTGCAACCTGGATTGATCCGATGTTTTTAGAGGCGTAGCTGGTGCCCATTTTCTTCTTTGTAAACTCAGCAAGAGCATCTTTTGCAAGGGCTGGATTAGCCTCAACCATAGCGGCAAGCTCAGGCTGTCCCTGCTGTCTTAAATAAGCGGCAGTCTGGTTAGCCTGCGAGGATACTGTGCGCATCTTCTGACGGTCAGCATAAGCCTGCTGTATGCCTGCATCTGGAGCATAGCGCATACTGTTAAATGCTGCAGCCAGGTCCATCATGCGGTCCTTGTCCTGCACAAAGTCCTGAACGCCACTGCCGATACGAGACAATAGCCCTGGCTTCTCCTGGGGAGCTTGTGGGGCTTGTGGCATCTGTAGGGGCTGCATTGGCTGCATTGCCTGCGGTATTGTGGCAGCAGGCATCATGCTCTGATTTACAGCGCTCTGTATGTTATTGACAGCGCCTGGCTGATAATTAGCCCCAGGCATCTGTGGCATCTGTGGAAGCTGCTGTGGGCCAAATGTGCCCATTGCCTTCAAGCGCTCCATCTCAGCCTGCATTTGTTCTGGTGTCATGCTCCGCTCCCTTTGTTTTTAAACAAGTCTAACAAGCCGCTAAAATCTACTTGCTCTCCTGTTGCCGGGTTAGTCATTGGAGAAGATGATGCCAAGTTTGGAATCTCAGGAAGCGCCATCATGCCTCCACCGCGCTGCAAGGGAATCATCCCTGGAGGTGTAACCTGGTAAGACATAGAAGATGCCATGTCGCCCAGGTTGCTAATCATTTGCTCTCTAGCGATATCTGACTCAGCATTCTGCTGTGCTTGTAGGAACGCAGGGTCTAGAGTCTGAGCCTGGCTTAAAGATTCCATAGCAGCCGCAGTGTTGTCGATTGCGCCGGGTTGAGCCTGCACGCCTAGCATGCTTTCAGATGGAGCCGCCGGGGCAGCAAAGTTATTGATCGCGCCCTGGTTAGCAGTCATACCCGCCATCATTGACGGGTCTACCATGTTAGAGCTCATAAGAGCCTTGCGCAGCATCTCTTCTTGATCGTTCTTTTTTTGGTATCCAAACATTTTATAATCCCTTGTAAAGCTCGCCGTATTTCACAGCCTTGTATCCAGACGGGGTAGTAACGACCATCTCAGGCATTACACTCTCAACTTCCTGGGCCATTACACCCAATGTCATGCTACTGCTTAACCCTTTCTCAACAGCCTCATCATTCCAATCCCAAGTATACAAGCCTAATCCGTTTGGAAGATGGCCTACTTGGTTTATATTGGTTTTAAGACGGGCGTCGGACATCGCCGCCATCTGAGCGGCCATAGTCATGTAGTCCATAGCGCCAAGGTTTTTCTGCGTGGTTTGACTCTGGGGTATTGGAGCCGCGCCAAGAGCCTGTGACAGTAATCCGATAGATGTGTACGGAGCCTGCTGGTAGCCCTGGAACTGAGCCTTAGCTGCGTCGATAAGCTGCTGTTGTAGAGCCTGCTGTAGCATACCCTGCTGCTGTAGGTTCTGGTTAACCGTCTGTCCCATGCCGAAACCAAGGTTAGACAGTGAGCCCAGTTGACCTGCCGCGCCAAGACGCTGCGATGAGCCAGTAAGACCTGCAGCCTGGTTAGCAAGCTGTGCCTGAAGAGACTGTGAGGCGTTAAACTGTCCAGCCTGGTTAAGTGCTGACTGGTTCGCCAAAGCCGCCTGATTAGCTGCGCCTGCGCCAAACTGCGATGCCTGGTTAAGCGCTGCCTGATTAGCCAGGGCTGCTTGGTTCGCGGCAGATGCCCCAAACTGAGAAGCCGCCTGCTGTTGCGCTGACGCCTGGGCCATAGCCTGGTTCTGAGCAGCGGCACCGAATTGTCCTGCCTGATTCAATGCTGCCTGGTTAGCTAAGGCTGCCTGGTTGGCTGCTGACGCACCGAACTGAGAGGCTGCTTGCTGCTGTGCTGACCTCTGTGCTGCGGCCTGATTAGCTGCTTGAGCACCAAACTGCGCGGCAGCCTGCTGTTGTGCAGATGCCTGTGCAGCGGCTTGGTTCTGAGCCCCTGCGCCAAACTGTGCCGCTTGATTCGCTGCAGCTTGATTAGCAAGAGCAGCCTGATTGGCAGCAGATGCGCCAAATTGACTTGCAGCCTGTTGTTGAGCAGATGCTTGCGCTCCAGCGACGTTGCCAGCCTGAGCGCTAAACTGTCGAGCCTGGTTCTGCGCAGCCTGGTTGGCAAGAGCCGCCTGGTTAGCAGCGGATGCACTAAACTCACCTGCACGCATGCCAGCCGCCTGATTGGCCAGGGCTGCTTGCTGTGCCAGGTTAGCGCTAGTAGTGCCAGCCTGTAGACCCGCCTGCTGGTTAGCAAGGCTAGCCTGCATTCTGCCAGCAATGTCTTGTTGCGCCATGCCCTGGGCTTGAGTAAATCCAGCCTGACGTAACTGACCTGCAGATCGTGCGGCCTGTTCGGCAAATGCGCGATTAGTCTCGGCCTCCATCAAAGCCTGTCGAGAGCCACCAAAAGCACCTGCTGCGCTTGCTTGAGCTCCAGCTTGGCCCATTGATATCTGTCGGGCGCGATCTAGGTCAGACAGTGTAGACTGCACAACCTGGCTTTCATAAGGGTTGTAATACTGACTTAGGTCAGTGCCAGCTAATTGGCCAGCCGTCACATCTCTGGACGTTACTGTCGGTGCGCCGCCTAATCTTTCTGCGCCGAATCCAGTTGCCCCAGTGCGAGCAGCGTCATAACCCTGAGCGCCGAGTCCAGCAGCCTGGAATCCAGTAGCGCCTGCACGCTCTGCGCCATAGCCCTGAGCGCCTAGCCCAGCAGCTTGGAAGCCCTGAGAGCCAACATCTGCGGCACCAAAGCCAGTGGCTCCAGCCTGAGCTGCACCATAGCCTGTTGCGCCTACATCAGCACCCTGGAACCCTCTAGCGCCAGCTTGTGCCGCGCCGTAACCTTGTGCGCCAGTCTGAGTTGCCCGATAGCCAGGAGACCGCACGTTCATGGGCTGATAGTTCATCTCTCTAGCAGCGCCAGCCATAGCGCCCTGAATACCCTGCGCGGCACTCTGATTAATATTTGGAGCTTGCGGAGCTTGCTGTTGCTGCTGCTGTACGCGACCGCCAGCTTTACCGCCGCCACCAGGCCGTCCGGCAGAATCCAGCACTTGCGGCATAACGGGAGGCGCCAGCTTAGGTCCAGACTGTGGCGTAGGAGTCCTTTTGACAATTAAATCGCTTGGCGGCCTTACAGGGCCTCCTACATTCATTACATTCTCATCTTGCGGTACTGGGCGCTGTCCTGGCGGTTCCGTTACTGACGGGCCATAGTTAACCTGAGATGGGGATATAGGGCCAGGCTGCATTCTTTGCTGTCCAGCCATGCCTACTTGTTGTGGTACACCGTTACCTGAAGCCATTATGAAATCCTCCCTACGTTCCGCATATCGAACATCATCTGATCAATGCCTTTCTTTGGCGCTGCAGGCAGGCTTAACTGATTGCCAGGAGCTGAGGGAACATTAAGTTGCTGTAGTTGCGGCATTACTGTCTGGGGCGCGGCTGCCGCCAATGAAGGGGCGTTCATAGCTGGCAATGCTGCGCTCAACTGGGGCCCTTCAGGAAATACCTGCAGTTGTGATCCGTAGTCATAGGGGTCGATTCTATTGTTGCGACCACTAAAGTCTTGCCCAGCGACTTCAATGTTTCCTCCGCGAGTGTCAGGCATTGGAGCTGTGTTTCTTAATCCTGCGTAGGGGTTATAGTCAACCGGAATGCTGCCAACTCTGTCAGAGCCAGGGTAGGAAGGATAGGGATTAAAATTATTCGTATTTCCGCCAGCAAACAGCTCACTGTATTCTTTTGCGTAGGCAGGCTCTCTTCTCTCAAACTCAGCAACAGCCTGGTCAAACAAATCGCCAGAGCTGTATCCAGACATACCACCAGCAAAGTCTTGAGCTTGCGGCATGCCAGCCATGGCATCGGCAGGTGCACCCATTCCAAATGCAGATGCAGCGGCTAGGTTATTTTCCATTGCGGCCTGCTGAGTAGGATTAAAGCCAGCAACGTCTATACCATAGTATGGCATGTAGCCAATCTTCTGGACCTCTTCAGCTCGCGCTAGATTCCGCTTTGTTGCGTTCTCTGCCCACACTGGTATTTCTGTTTTTGTGGATTGACCACCGCCCTTGCCACCGCTCATATCATATATCCTTGCTAAGTGTCGTGAACGCCTCGGTCCACCCTTTGCTTAATAAGACCCTTGCCCAGCCTCTACGGCCAGCAACAGTCATGCCCGTGCATCCTTGCTGTCTTGCAAACTCTACCGCCGACTCGTCCATGTCAACTATCTGATTCTTCTCGCCACCCGCCAAAAAAATGTGCAGCACTTTCTTCCTGGGAAACGATATTATCTCTGTAACAGCGCAGCCGTGTTCTGCTGGCCAAAACTGCATGTATCCGTTCTTTATGGCTTCAACAATGTCCTGGTACTCGTGCGTCCCGCCACTGTACTCCAAGGCTGCCTTTATCCACTTCTCGCAACGATCTAGCTCTTCTTGTAAATCTGCCATATATCCCCCTAAATAATTGGCCGATTATAGCATTTATTGACGGCTTCTGGTTATTGTAAGGTCAATTGGCTTGGACGCTGGCGCAAAAGATGTTGCGGCAGACCCATCAAGCCATAAATCGGTATCACTAACCGCAAACCTTGCCTGCATATAAGAGCCTGCAGTTACCTCAACTTGATCACTAACAGCCAAGACAATAAACTGATCGTTAGCATGCACCGTAACCCTTTCTGAGTGGTCCAGGTTTGTGCCATTAACAGCCATCCAATAATACGCTGTCTTCGTTGATCCGCTTGACGATTTAAGCTGCAGGTGTCCCGCAATAGAATACACCCCCGCTTCAGCAAACCTAATTTTTGTATTATCGCTGGGATCAATGCTCAATCCACCATTAGCGCTTACCGACGTAAACGATATATTGTACGCAGTGTCTGCCGACGCCGCAGTAATGCTGCTGGTGGCTGAAAACTCACCATAACCGTCAGCTAATACAATTTGCCTAAACTCACCATTCTTGGATATTACCGGGTAACCAGTTCGGTCCCACAATACGACGCCATCTTCTGCCGCCGTATCACCCGCTATGTAATAGGCCAGCTTGGTTTTAGTCCTGGCTAGAAAGCTAACAAGTCGCTCTCCCCAGGGCTTCCATTCTGGACCTAACGGGGGTGGCGGGTTCTCAGCCAGGCTCATCGCTTGCCGCCTGGGATTACATTAAGCCGCATCTTGCCTGCACGCCAATCTTTAAGCTCGGTGCCATTAATACGCATCCTGACCTGGCGACCACTAAACCTGGCGCCTGTTGGGTTAGCAAGAGCGAACGGCCCGTGGCTAACTTCTGAGTCATTAGGGTAGAACCTGGTCTTAAAGGTCAGGGTAACTTCGCCCTGGTTAAGCTCGTCCGGGATAATCTCATTTACTTTGGCGATCTGATCGCCCTGAGCAATCGATATAGGTCCACTCTCTAGGAATGTCTCACTACCATTGTGTGAGTACCCGGTCTCATGGTTTAGCACGTTACCAGAGGTATCAAACATAATAGGGTTAGTGAATACGCCTGCATCAACTGCAGAGCTGCGAGATAACTCACCAATGTTCCAGTGGCCTTCCTTGTAGTCGAACACAACGTATCGGTCGTTCTCTAGAGAGTCGGCGCTGGGGTAGAACCACCACACCTCACCAAACTGAGAGTTGTTGACTGCAAACGCCTTGCTTTTCTGGGCGTGGTTTATGTCCTTAAAAACGTGATCTGAGACATCGCAGGGCATTTCCTGTACAGATGATCCGTTGTAGGTAAAGAAGCTCTTAGAGCCCATCCAGAAGGCTCCCTCGTCCACCGCAACTGCAGCCATGCGAGATATGGTGCCGCAAGATGTACCAACTCGCTGGAAACCATAAACAGTTGGCGGGCCATTGTATGTGGCAACGTGCGCGTCCAGGGAGGTTAGGATAAGTGTACGGCCCCTTACTCGGATACCGCACATAATCTCGCCAGAGGTCTGCAGCTCAAGATCACCAGCCTGGTTAATCGCTGTAGGCGTCCAATCTGTGTTGTCTTCTCTGTCACACCACTTTACAAGGCGCGGATTACTGCCTGCACCTAGAGCAAATATAAAGCGCTCTTCAGTAACAACAATAGCGCCATTGCCTACAGGGGCATTTGTAATTGCTGCAGCGGGGGTGCCGGTATTTAACTGCCACTCGTATATCTTGCCGTCCTTTGATGAACAGGCGATCAAATATTGACCCCAGGTATCCATGGACCAGGATGTGGCCTCTTCTGGCACGCCGTCACTAGGACGTTCTGTGCTGTAGTAAGAGGTGCCATAGAACGATCCGCCATAGCCAAGATTCTGGTCTGCGTTAAGGTCGCCAGTGGTAAAGCTAGTAGGGGTAATGTCAGAAACCGTACCCACTTTATTAACGTGGTACAGCTTTTCATAAGTACCTGCCGCGATGTGGGAGTCTGCACTGTTGTCAGTCCATGTAATAGCGCCTCTGGGGGCGTAAGTGAATGCACTGGCCTTACGGGTAGTCCAACCGCCAACAGGCCGCACAGAGCCATTCTGCCACCTTATGAGGTTGGCATCTCGCCACCGGCCTACAGAATCCAGGTCAGTACCATGCTTAAAGATACCTGCTGGAATGTCTACGCTAACATATGCCATTTATACTTCCTTTGCAGAGCGACGGAGGCGGCTACTTACCGCGCATCTCCATAATTTTTCCGGCACCGCGAATACCAAAACTGGAACTGATCGCGATGAATAATAAATACTGATACCACTCAGGCAGCTTGTCTAGCGCCTCAAATCCTTCAGCCACCCGGTCAATTACCGACACGTCATTGGCTGCTATTGCGTAGCCAACCATAAACACGGGGATAGCTAACACAATGGTCCAAAACTCATCCTTCCAGGAGCTGCTAGAGGCATCTGCCATCTTGCTCTCCCAGTCAGCACTGTTCTGGATAACATTCATCTTGGCGTCATGCTTGGCCTGCTTTTCCGCAGCCTTATTGGCCAGGAACGTCTTGCCAATATCAGCAACCGGGCCGATTAACGCCGTAAATATACTCACTGAATAAGCCTTTCAAGCAAAGGTGATGCAATGACCAGCGGGTAAAGAAACCACAGGCGCTTATCTATATCATCAAAGCGCTTGGTTCCAGCGTCCAGTTGCTTCTCGATGTTTTTGTATCGAGCCAGGCATTCACGTTCGTGAGCGTCTAAACGCTGGATGGCTTCTTTAACCGTTGGCATGTCTAATTACTCTCCTGGCTCTTCTTTGTCCAGGTCAGCAACTAGCATGTTGATAAATGCATCTTTGCCTACTGAAAGCTGATCGAGGTTAAACTGAGTAGACCTGATCTTTCTATCCAGGTCATTGCAGTGATTTACCATCACCTGCTGCTGCTCAGTCATGTCTTCAAAAATGTACTCTACTTCGTTTATCACTATGGGAGTTGTTTTTTTCTCGCCCATGTCGTGCTCCTTCCAGGTTATTGTTTGGCTTTATTGCCAAGGAATGCGAACTGCTCCAAAACCTTGTAGGCTTTTGCAACAAATTCATCGTCTTTCGGTGTATCGGTGTAATTGCACACTACGCTGGCTATTGTAACCAGTGACGTTACAAGCACATATAAATCGAGTAAATATTCCACTAGAATCCTCCAATAATCATGTAGTAACTGCCGCCAAATATAGTTAGCACCGCGATTGTGACCAGCACATTCTTGACTGCGTCACCTACCTGGCGTTGCTTCTTGAGCTTTGCCAGCCGTATCTTCTCCAGCTTGTGTTTGTGATCCAGTATAGACTTGTTCTGTATCATCAACATGTCACGCCAGACTAGCTTAGGCGTTATCTTCTTTAGCTCCTTCTCCTGCTCGCGTATGGCGTTCTTAGCCCATGCAAGCTCCAGAGCCTCTTCCTGTGTCAGTACATGGTCGCCTGCCTTAGTAGCCTCTTCAATGCTCTCTACAGCTACCTTGCTGTCAGTGAGGCTAGTAAATAATCCCGACAGACCAGACAAGTGATCCCCAGACTCTTTAACGGTAGCAATGCCATCGTTAAGAGCCTTGAGGATACCTACAACTGCGGAGATTTCTGCAATCATTACCAAGGAGTTCCAATAGCTAACGCAGGAGCTTTGCTGTCAGCAATCTGTGCAGCGATAGAATCTTCCAGAGCTGTTACTGCTTCTTCGCCCATGCTGTCCTTGCACCAGCCAATAACCTGAGCTTCTGTGATGTCTGCATAGGCTGTGTAGCCGTCAGCAGTGCTGTCAGGAGTAAAGCTACAAGTGCCGTAGCTGCTGCCTGAGTGAGTGTCTTCGCCCACTACTTCGCTGTCTGATGCTCGCCAATGTGCTACAACTACACCGTCATCTGATGTGTTGCGTTCTAGTGTTGAGATTGTCCAAGTTACTGCCATGATTTTATTCCTCTAGTTGTTTTCAAGTTCTGTTACGCGAGCTTCTAGTGTTTCAATGCGGGTCTGTGCTTCTTGAAGTGCCTTGATAGCCATCCACACCATCTGCTGTTCTTTAACAGCCATACGAGTAGTGTCATCACCTACTTTAAACTCACCGATAAGTTCTGGGTTGTGAGTTTCTACTTCTTGAGCAATAACACCTAACTTCTTGTTATCTGAATCAGCGTCAGCGTTGTAATGAAACTTCTTTAAGCTCCATTGCTTTAATGAATCCCATTGAGATTCTAAAAGTTCAATGTTTTTCTTTTCACGCTCGTCTGATAGGTTTACGTTGTTTCCGCTATAGTTATATATGCCACCATTGGCATTAACATAAAACTTATAAGCATTTGTATCGTGTAATAAAAAAGTATTTCCGCTAGGAAGTGTAGAAATCACTTCTCCAGTATCTTCAATTATTAAGCCTCTGCTTGCGGTAGAAGTAGAAGTCTTCCCCACAAGCAAGTTGCCACTTGAGTCTATGCGCATGCGTTCTGTTGTGCCGTTTGTTCTAAAGATTAAATTCTTACTATTGTCAGCATATATATCAGCAAGAGTATTGTTTGTTATATTTTCAAACTTCAACACTGCATTATTTGTTGTTGACCCAGTAATTGCTACTTCAGCATCTCCAGATGAAGATTGAATATCTAATTCGTAGCTAGGCGAACTAGTACCAATACCCACGTTACCGCTATAGTTTATGACCAGATTGTCAGCACCTCTAGTACCAAGCCTAAGAGTAGTGCCTCCAAAATTGCTATTGTTAAGCAATCTCATGCTGTCATCTGATTGGTCATAGGTGATAGAGCCTAGAGTTCCAGTAGTGACGCCTGACGCTTCTATACCAAGAATTGTCTCATTGGATGCAGTGGCTTTCTTTATTTCAAGCCTGCCGTCAATTGCGGAAGTACCAATACCCACATTACCGCTGGCGTCTATGCGCATACGTTCTGCGCCGCCAGTAAACATAGCCATGTTGCCGTTATTGTTCTGAAATACAGTTGTCCCACCAGTGGTTATTTGATAAAAATTAGTTAACGTAGACTGGGATTCAACTTTTAAATTATCAGCCGCACCTCCTCCGTTTACTTCCAGAGTAAAAGTAGGTGAACTAGTACCAATACCCACATTCCCGCTGGAGTCTATGCGCATGCGTTCATCAGAGCCTGTGTAAAACTGCATAGAGTTGTCACCGTGGTAAAACTGGATTAATCCACGGTACTGCTCTGTTGTGTTTGTCCCGTCTGCAAAAGCAAGCCTACCATATCCGTTAGTGCTGCTATAACAGGTGACACCCGCATCACTAGAACCTCCGCCTATCACTAAATGGGGGGAAGTGCTTAGGTAATTAAAACTACTAGGCGATGTAGTCCCCACGCCCACATTACCGCTGGAGTCTAGCGTCATTTGGGGCGATGAAGAAGCATTCGTTCTAAAGTTTAATGAGTTATCGCTGTGTGCGTAATTTATTTGTCCTCTGAACCTATCGTCACCGCTTGTACCATCAGCAAAGTAAATAGTTCCTGAGTTGGTAGTGCCTGAGTATATGGTCATACCTTCAGTGCCAGAGCCGCTACCAATAACTAAATTATTAGCACCTCCGTCCATGCTAGACGCAACAGTGTTACCAATACCCACGGAGCCGCTGGAGGATATGCGCATGCGTTCTGCGCTGGCTGTGTAATCAAAAAACTTTAATGCACTGCCGCCGTTTTGTATGGCAAATATCTTGCTAGTGTTTGTGTCATTAAAAACAACACCAATATTTTTAGAAGCTCCAGACCCTTGAATGTTTAGCAGGTTTACATCGGTAATTGTAGAGCCGCCAATACCCGCGTTACCATCAACAGTAAGCCCATCCATCGTAGCTGTGCCAGTAACGTCTATGCCTGTGGAGGTGGTTGTCAATTTAGCGCTGTCAGTGTGTTTTAGCGTAGCCGCACCCGACTTACCCTGGATAGAGTCAACGGTCGTGTCTAGAGTGTCCAGGTTGGTGTTTATCTTGGTTCCCCAAGTATCTTCTGAAGCGCCGACTTCTGGCTTGGTCAGACCATAATTGGTTGTAGTTGTATCAGCCATTTAAGCGGCCTCCCATA
>Ga0209199_1002297_pt1 | contig 20788 bp, 25 predicted proteins | sample COGITO_mtgs_1105_7_FD_184805 | JGI IMG/M metagenome (GOLD analysis project Ga0209199, IMG submission 184805) | Pelagic marine microbial communities from North Sea - COGITO_mtgs_110523 (SPAdes) (version 2) | ecosystem: Environmental > Aquatic > Marine > Epipelagic ...
TTGATTAGGCTCTGGATCTTCTCCGAAGCGGATTGGCTCACAACCAGAGCAAAACGCAGTTACAACGACACCTGTATCTTTACCATTTTTGAAAACGGCGTAATCAAGTTCGTCTTTCTTAACATAAGTATAAACATCTTCATTTGACATAATAAAAAATAAAATAAAAGTAGTTCTAAATTTATTTTATTCAATTTTTTTATAAAATGGTTTTTTTTATTCTCTTTCTTTCTCGACTACTTTTCTTTCGTCTTTTTCAAGTTCTTCAACGGTTACAGGAGCACAGCAAAATAATTTACGGCAGTAATTGTTGCATTCTTGTTTAGAAATTCTGCCATCTTTATTGGTGTCAATATCTCTAATAATCTTTTTGACGAAGTTATTCCCACCTTCAAGCATATCTCTACCGTTTTCTGAGACGATGAAATCAACGACGCTTTGTGCTTTTTCATCCATTTCATCTCTGTATTTTACAACATAAGTTCTTGCGAATTCAACGACAGCATCTAATGCTAATTCAATTTTTTCAACATCAGTTAAACCTCTCATTTCATCAGCGAAAGAATTTACTGAGTTAAAAATTTGAAACCAAGCGCCAAAAGAACCGAATTCGTCTTTGGTCCAACTGTCGGTTAATGTTATTGTTCTTTGAACTAATTTTTCAAGAAGTTCTTTTTGACCGTCTTGTTCGTGTGTTTCTACAACTTTGCTTTCTTCGCTCATTTATACATATATACAACATTTTAATTTATAAAAAACGACGATTATTTTTTTATAAATAATATTATATGGAATTAATATTAAAATTCTTTGATAAAGAGGAATGGTCTGTACATGGTACATTGAGAACTGTTATACCATTTGTTTTACTCATAATAGCCCAATTGAAATTAGACGCTTTAACATTAATTTTTATTTCATTAATGGGAATGATGAAAGGAGGTATAGTGCCAAAGGTTTTATTTGTTGGTTTTTTGAATTTCTTGGTTTTCGAGCCAACTAAGGAGTGGTTGATGAGAAGTATAATATATGTAATATCTGTTATATTGATGGATTTTGTGAAATATGGGAATAGAGTTGAGAGATATATATTGAATAATAAGACGTTAATGATATTATTTAGGGTATTAATAGCGGGATGGATAGGTTATATTTTATATTTAATTTTCTATCCAATAGATAAATGGAAGAGATTACTAAACGATTAGATAGATTAGAGGAGAAGATGGATAGAATATTAGAATTATTAGAGGGTGATTTGAAGAGTAATTGTGAGAAAATGGGAGAACATATACAATTTGTTGAGAAAGTTTATGATAATGTGAAACGTCCATTAGGTTATATATGTGATAAGGTTAAGGCGTTTAGTGGAAATAAGAGTTATACTTTGGAAGATAAAAAAAATTGATATAAAAAATTTCAGTGTTTGTTTTATTTTGATTAGGTAAAAACAAAACAAACGACTACTTTTACAAGCGTTAAAACTCGTAACAATGTCGCCACGAAAGCGCGTGTCGCTGACAAAAAAAGCAGAGGAATGGGAGAAACCCTTATCAGGGATTGAAGCGTTTGTGGAGGAAAGGTTTGGTGCTCTACCAAGTACCATTTTTGAGCGATGGATTATCTCCTTTGTGGAGGAGAACAAAGAACATATCCTTTGCAAACTTTTCTTGGAGATGATGAAGAATTCTGGGAACGACTACGAAGATTTGGAAGATTATCTTTATGAGAAACACGGGGATTTGATGCTTTTTGAATATGAAAACGATGAAATTCCGCCACTTTGGCAGAAAATCATTTACAAGTTCATTTGTGATGAATATCCCATTGATTGAAAAAAAATGAATTTATAAAAACTAAGAGGTTAAAATAATATAAAAAAGTATGTCAAAAACTATTAACAATAATATTAGTATTGAAGAACAGACAATGTTCGTTGAACTTGGAAAAATCCACGCAGCGAAAGAGGCAAAGGAGGCTAAGAAACGAGCGAACGTTAAGGAGATTGAAGCAATTTTCTACAAATACATTCCAATGGAGCATCCTGTGAATTTCATTAAGAATGTTACATATGATGAACTTACAGATATTAAGCGAGAGTTTGGATTGTATGAGGAGAAAGTTGGTTTTGAATTTGAAACAAAGGAGGAATTTGGAGACGAACCATTCCGTAAGTTCCTTATTAAGATGTATTGGTATATCAATCATAAGAATAATGTGATTGATGATTATCAAACTAAACTTGCAATTGAAGAGGATCGTGGTAATGACCTTGATGAGAATTCAAAGGAAACAATTAAGGAGTTGGAGGATTTAGAGAAACAATTTACCGTATATAAGGAAAATAATGATTTCTATAAGAGTTATTATTATTATCCTCTACTTGTGGCGTTTCTTTTTACAATCCAGAATTTCTTCTTTTTATATAATGCGATTGTGTATTCGCTTGGACTTCTTGTATCATTTATGTATTTTCTAACATTTTGTATGATTGATGAGGTATATATTTGGATCGGACTGTTCTTTGTTTTTCTATTTTTTTTGATTAAAAAGAATACTAAAAAGGAGAAAAAGGAGGAATGATTTCGTTTAATTGAATAAAATTATAAATAATAATATGTAAATAATGGTTAAGAATATTATAATAGACGTTCGAGAGGAGAGTGAATTGAATGAGAAGAGTTTAGAAACTGATTCTGTTGAATTAGAGATAATAAATATACCAATGAGGCATATTCAGTTTAATTTACCATATATAAATAGATTAGCGGAAAATGGTAAAGTTTATTTGATGTGTAAGAGTGGAACAAGAGCGAATAAAGTAAAAAATAAATATTTTAGTAATAATGATAATGTAGTAATTCTCGAAGGAGGAATAACAAAAATTAAAGATAGTGAGTGTAAAGTTGATGTGAAAGAGATAAGTAGTGGAAAGAAGAGTAATTTGGGTATGCAGCAATATATGCAGATAATGTTTATGTTTATAATGTTAATAGCGTTTGTTTTGATAATATACGATCAAAGGTATGCTATGTTGTATGTAATGATAGTTATAGTAATGATATTATATCAATTATTTACAAAGTCTTGTGTATTAGGAAAGGTTATGATGATGATAGATAAGTGAATATAAAAATTTATATAAAAAGTTATTATAAAATAATATAGTAAATGTCAAATGTAATGTCAAAATTAAGATATGAAGGTCCAGATCCTGAAACTGATTATTATGTTTATTTGTTGAAGCACGATAAATTAAATAGGACATATGTAGGAATAACTAATAATTTGAAGAGGAGATTAAGGCAACATAATGGAGAAATAAAGGGAGGTGCGCGTTCAACAACGGTTTGTTTGAAGTATGGTAAATGGGAGATATATGGATATATTGAGGGATTAAGTAAATGTGAGGCGTTGTCAAGGGAGAAGATAATACATAATATGTCAAAGAAGAGGAGGGGTAAGGGTAAAACGCCATTAGAGAAGCGTTTATATATAATAGAGGAGGTGAATGATTATGAATTTGTAAAGTTATAAATGTGAAATGAGAATTTCAACTAATCTTCAATAGCATCTTCTTTGATGAAGTAGTATCTGTTTGAGATAGGAAGTTTAATTTCAATAATTTTTTTGTTCTCTTCAATTCTACGAATTCTCTTTTTCCAAATATCTTTTAGAGTTTCTTTATCAAGTTTTTTCTGTTGGAACTTGATAATATCAAAGCATTTTTCAATGATATACATTGGGGATGCTAAGTAGAAACTATCAAGTTTTGTAGAGAAATCATCATCAAGTTGATTGATAATGAGGTAATATGAGTAATATGGACCTGAAAGTTTGATAGACGCTTCGTTGTTTGTAATACTTTTCATTTCGATAGGAAAAAAGAAGTTTTTGCCGTTATTAAGGATTAGATTAAGTTTAATATCTATGGATGGTTGATTATGTTTCACTTTGAGTGATTGAAAATCAATAATAAACTCGTCTGAATCCAGAATATGATGCTGGGCGAGAATATTATTCAAGTATCCAATAAAAATTCTTTTATCTTTATTGTGAATGAATAGTTTTTGGAACATATATTCAGCGATGAAGCCAAGTTTAATTGAATCTGTTTTAGGAACAGATTGAATAACTTCGCTTTCTTTTTCCAATTCTTCAAAGTATTGAGTCCATTCTTTTTTCTTTTTTCCTTGTTTTCCCATAATATAAAGTTGTTTGAAGTAGTTAGAACGTTTAAGACGATGAAAGTAATCAAAGTTAGTATCAATAACTTGAATATTATCATCATCTTCATTGACATCAATTGTTTTAATGAAAGAAATATGTTCTACTTTATATGTTTCATAACCGAGTTCGTGAAGAAAACTCTTCAGTTTCCGCTTTTTGTAATTAAGTGTTTTTTTAAAACGGCGAACGTATTGTTCGTTTAGACAACTAATATCAATATCTTTGTTTCTTGTTTTAACAAAATCTTCAATGATACTATCAAGTTCTATTTTAACATTTTTGTTGTAACAATCTTTTTCATACTTCATTAGTTTATTGCTGTTAATCTTCAACTTTTGTTTAACAGAAACAAGTTCAGTGTGTTTAGATTTTACATTTTCACGAATTTCTATAATAGCCCTCTCTTTCTTACTCATTTCAAGGTTAAGATTGGCAATTTCATTTTTCAGGTCAATAATTTCACCTGAAAAATCATTAATAATTTTATTCAAATTCATATTAAAAATAATGTAAAGTAATATCTAAAAAAAAAAATTTCACTTTTTTAAAAAAAATTGATAAAAAAAGTTTTTAAGTATATTTTTATGTATTAATAATAAAAAAAACGATTTAAGAAATCAATAATATATTTCATCATGAGCAACACACTTGATCGTATGAGGCATTTACTTGTGATTGCTTTTGATATTGCTATGAAGAGCAGTCATAGGTGTAAGCATTGTGCTTTGGTTGTGAAGAATGGAAAGGTTGTTGGAAAGGGATACAATCGTTGTTTGGGTGAGAAGAATGGAAGGAATTCGTATCACGCTGAGAAGCAGGCTCTTATTCACAATTGTTTGAAGAAGGACTTGAAGGGTGCTGATTTGATTGTTGTGCGTATCAATACGAGTTTGAAGAACTTGGATGAGGTGGATGTTGAGACAGGGAACTTGAAGGAGATTTTCTGTAATTCGAAGCCTTGTAAGATGTGTACGACAATGATCGAGAAGTGCCAAACGGAATGTGGTTTGAGGAATGTTTATTATACAACTTAGTTGATACAACTTGGTTGATACAACTTGGTTGATACAACTTGGTTGATACAACTTGGTTGATACAACTTGGTTGATACAACTTGGTTGATACAACTTGGTTGATACAACTTGGTTGATACAAAGCAATTCAAAAGTAAAATTTATAAACAAATTTAATAATCAATATAATCAATGTAATTTTTATATTACAGATAATATATGGATGAATGGAGAATTAAGTTTCCATTTTCAGGTGATAAAAATAATCTTTTGTATATAGAGGGAAATTATAATTTAGAGATTATGTTTGTAAAAGGTGATACGACAATAGTATATAATTGTAAAAAAAATGTTTTTTTAGAATTTGTTATAAAAGGATTGTTGATGGATGAGAATAAGTTGATAATAGATCGTGAAAATGATTTGTTTCAATATATATTTGTAACAGATAATGAGAAGGTAATAATAAATGGTCGGGGAGGAGAGAATATTTATAATGAGTGTTTCTGTTTGATGAAAAAGGCAGGTGTTATTCTTTTATGAATTGTTTAATTCTTCAATATGAAGTTTAATAATCAATTCACCTTTCATTTTAGTTTTCATAAAATAGTATCCATTTTTATTTTTTTGTAAAAATTGATATCGTTCGCCATCTTCATCAACAAAATCTGGGTCATTACCGTAAGGATTAAGTAGATAAAAATATTTTTTAGCAGTTAAATAAGCGTAATGTATGGCATCATCTTTATCTGTTAATTGTGAAATGGTGTTTTCGATGTAGCCATTTGAATTTTCATGTAAAATAAGATTGTAATTAGGCATATTAAAGTATTATTGAAACAACCTTGGAAAAATAAAATCAATTTTTATAAAAAAAAAAAATGATGCAAAAATTTCTTAGGTATTTTTATCTTAATTTACTAACAAAAATTGTTTTTTGAGCAATCTTACCTCTCTTTTTCATCACCCCGACCCTCTTCCCTCTACCCTCTACCCTCTTCCATCTTCCAAGATGGATCCGTGGTCGTTGAAGGGGAATGACCGCCGTGTCAAGAAGGAGAAGCGCGCCAAGGATGCTAAGCGCGCCAAGGAGCGCTATGACAAGGCGAAGCGCCGTGCCAAGAAGAAGGATCTGAAGACCGGAACGGTCTCAGGTCGGGACGGGTTGCGCGGCCCGCTGAACCAGAAGAAGCCCGACGCCAAGAAGCTTCTTTGTGAAGCCCTCGGTGCGATGTGAGCCACCCGGTGCATTGATGTGAAACCTGCTCGAGGAGTAGGTATTTATAATTATAAAAAAAAATGAATAAAAAAAAGTTAAGGATATTTATATTAAATTATTTAATATGGATAATAAAATTTTGAATTTGTGTAAAGAATTGGCTTTGAAACGTGCTTTGATCCCAAACAGAGGTAATGGAAAGGCATATATGTCTGCTTTCGCGGTTGATAAAAATGGGTATTATGTTTTACGGAACTGGTATAAATGAGTATCAAGTTGATGGTAAAATTGGTACAATCCATGCGGAGATTAATGCTTCGCATTCCATTAAACTTAATAATAGAAGTAAAAAAAAGAAGATTTATTTTGGTGTATTGACGACGAATAGGTTGAAGGGTACAATATTTAGAACGTCTCGTCCTTGTTTTTATTGTCTTCAACATTCATTTAATGAGTGTTTGAGGAAAGGATATGTTATTAAGCGATATTATTTCTTTAATGAGAGTAATGAGTTGGATTATTATACAACGAATGAGATTAAAGAGATAATTGATAGGAAACGATAATTATTTTATTTATAAATGAAAGTTGAGGGGGTAGTAGATCACATAACCTCACCACCATCTCAAACATTCTAATTACACCCATTCAAAAAGGTGATCGCGACCTCCTTCCCTTTCGGCACAAGGACCGCTTCCACGCGGATGTGCGAAAGGGACTCAACCGACAGAATGTGGTCGCGGGCGTCGTCAAAAAATTTAAATTGAGCCCGTGAAGCCAACTTGGCAAGGACCGAAATGATCCCGGCCTTGCTACCGGGCGCCGTGCAAATCTCGAGTTTCTTCCCCTTCCTATCGCCACGCTTAAAACAGACGATGCCAAACGCTATCTGCCCGGATCCTATCCGCTTTTCCATATCTTTGACGACTTTTTTGGACATTGGTCCGTCCGGGGAGCCTACCCACGAAAGACACATTCTTGTGCTGTCATGGTTCTGGAACGGCGTCTTCACACCACTACCAAACAGGTCAAGGACATTGTGCATGTCGATGAACTGCACAATGTTTGCATTGCGCAGTAAGCCGCACACATAACCCAGGATGAAAACCTGTAGGAGGTAGTTGGGGGCGGTCTTGTCCGGTTTGAGGTCCGGGTTGACCTCTACCACCCCGAAGGGTGTTACAATCAAAACCTTGTCGTCATTGACAGCCTTGGGCATGGTGAAAGCAGAAAATTCTTAAACCGCTGGGAAAGCAAGGACAGAAATCACGATGAGTTTTTGTATATAATTAATGTAAAAAAACTTAGTATTTTTTTTGCATCATTTTTTTTTATAATATACATTATATGAATTCACAATTACTTTTTTTACTAATGTGTATTCCAACACGTATAATATTTGCTCTTTTACCTAATTACGATTTAGTTAAGAGACTTAATTTCAATATAAATCCAAAATTATTTTATACAATAGTTTGATTAGTTTTTCTTGCTATTTCAATTAGATTATTATACAACGAATGAGATTAAAGAGATAATAGAAAGGAAACGATAATTATTTTAATTCATTTTTTTATAATTATTTATTTTTTTTTATTTTTTTTCTTGACAGATTTATTTGTATTATTTTTTATGGATTTAACTTTCTGTAATTTTCTTCTATTATTTGATGTTTTAGGTTTATTATCATTTATAATTGATACAACGTAACTATTTTTTTTTTCGAGACCGTAAATATGATAAATAGTTATACTTTTAGATTTTACTTTACTCATAAAATTATTAAAATTAAAATTCCAAGGAACAAGTAATAAACAACATTTAAATTTATTCTCTTTTATCAATTTATTTAATATGCATACAATATTTACATTATTAAAGCCTAATTTAATACTTTTTTTGCCATAATAATCCGTGCCTCCCCAAGGAGGATCTAAAATTATAATATCTTGATCTAATTCGAACATTTTTTCCATAGAATCGTCATTATATATTTTATATTTTTTATGATCAAAGCCATATGTATCAAGATTATGTTTAATAACAACTACGTGATGAGGGTTTAGTTCAATTATATTAAGAAATTTACATTTTTCTACTAAATGAATACTCATTCCACCTACACCACCATTGCCATCTGTTATAACCATTTTTTTCAAACCATCTGCTCCATAAAATTCTTTTAAAATTTTATAGAAAGTTTCACCAATTTCGATTAATGCTCCTGAATATAAACCTATTTTTGTCATTTTTAATTTTTTTAAATCTGCTTCTGTTTTAACATTTTTAATTAAAGGAAATTTTGTTATAAATTTTTTTTTTGCGTTGTTAAATGTGACTAATTTGTATTCAAGTTCAGGAGTAAATTTTATAATTTTCAAAGGTTTTTGTAAGAAGCAAGATTTATTCCAACTTTTCATATATATATATTATAGATTAAATTATAGATATTTTTTTGCCCAATCGATGTTATTAACATTATTTATTTTTTTTAATTCTTTGTAATGTTCTTTTGGTATATATTCTACATTATCTTGATAATACAATTGTTTATTAATATTAAAAATGTAATTATTAGTAAATTCTTCGAAACTTTTATGTATTTGGTTAATAAATTCTATTGGATATTTAGATTTTATAATTTTTTCTTGTAACTTTTCATCATCATATTTGTTTAAAATACTTTTCATTTTTTTTAAATATGTTATTCTAACTTGTGTATAATTAATACCTATTATATAAAATTCACTTGAATATAAATTTTGAAGTGAATTATAAAGATATAATTGTTTAAATGATTTAAACATCAAATAAATTAAATTTATAAATAGAGAATCATTATAATTGATATCAAAATATAATATAAAGTTTCCATTTTTTGGTAGATTATTAAAAATAAATATAATTTCAGCTAATTTTAGTTTTTTTAATGGAATATTTTTTATTACACAGTATTTGTTAGCAGTTCCTAATAAAAGTTTAATATTTTTACATTTTTCTTTATAATGTTCTATAAATTTAAATTTAGTAATATCACCTATATTACTTAAACCTAAATCGAAATTTTCTTTATATTTTTCAAATAAATCATTTTTTTTATTATTATTTTTGTATAAAATTCTATTATATGAATGAGCGCGCCATTCAAAACATTTTTGTGATATTTTATTTTTTTTTATGTAGTAACAAATACTTTTTATATCATTACCGTTACATTTATTTAGATAAAATACTTTAAATTTTTTATTTTTTTTTGGTATTATAGTTTTAAATGTAGATAATATTTCTTGAAGACTTAACCAAGAATTTGATACTTTATATTTTGTATAATTATTTTGGATGTATTCATTTAAATTTTTCAATTTGATTTTAGATTTTGGGTTGTAAAATAAAACTCTATTATTTTCCAATAAAAATTCAGGGATATTTCTTGATTCTAATGATAATTTTGACATATATATTTTTCTATTCAATTCTTTTATTTCAGCATCAATATCTATTTTATATTCTTTATGTATTTTTTTCAAGATAGAAAAATTAATTTTAATTGGTTTATGCTTTGTATATAAATCTTTTAATATTAATTTTCCTAAATCTGAGTTAAATTTACCTTTATCCATATCAATAATTTCCAAATTATACTTCTTTGCATATAAAACAGAATGGATTAATTGTTCTTCTTTGTTATCAGGTATAATATTATTTTCTAAATTGTAAATAACTTCATTTAACATCACCATTTTTTTCAATTCTTCATTATTATTATATTTTCTTATGAAATCATATCTCTTATCAGTAATAGGTATGTTTAAAAATTGAGTAATATATTTGTATTTCCAATTTTTGGGAATTTTTTTTGTAATATAATATTTCTTTCTTATTTTTGGATCTTTAATATTGAAGTTAGAGGAAGTTGGATCATTTTTAAGTAATTGTTCGGCAATATTAATTAATTCTTTTGGTATAATTCCTTTGAAATTTTTGAATATAACGTAATTGCCAGTATTTTTATAAAAGGCAAATGCTTCAGGTTTATATAAATTTACTTCTTTGAATAACATTTTACCAATTAATACCAAATCAGCGATCGGTTTATTTGTTATATTCATATACATTAACATAGAACCATTTTTATTTAATCTAAAAAGTGAATATAGGAAACTTAAAAAATATAATTGAATATTATTATGATCAAAATAAAACATATCTATTTCCAATCTTTTATTTGTTGCGAAATTCATTATTAGATCATATTTTTCTTGAAAATTAGTTATTAGTCGTAAATCTAAATAATTTTGATAAAATAGATTGGATTCATTAATATTATTTTTTTTATTTATATATTTATATTTATTAAAGTTAAAAAAGTCTATAGATTTAGGTATTTGGAATATATTTACAGTATTATTTATTTTTTTTTTTTCAGGAAAATTAATAACCAAAATTTTTTTTTTTTTTTTTAATAAATTAAAATTTATTATTTTTTTTTTTAAAAAAATATTAATATTTTTTTTTTTTCTATTTAATAAATTAAAATTTATTATTATTTCATTTAAAAAAATATCAATATTTTTTGTTTTTAAAATGTCGTAATATTTTTTACTTTTAGAAATATATTTTAAATCAATTGAAATAATTTTTTTTTTTTTATTTTTTTTATTCCAATTGTAATAATAACTATATATATAAACAAATAAATTGTATTTATTAAAATATTCATTTAGATTTATTTTTTTTTTTGATAAACACCAATACAAAAAATAATAATTTGTATTGTTAATATCTAAATATTTTCCTGTTATTTTTTCATTAAAATAATCAGTAATTTTATTAGATAATTTTAATTGATATTTATTTCCTCCTCCAATATGGTTTCTTTCAATTCTATTAAATTTTTGAATAATTTCATCAATACTATTGTTTAAATTTACATTATTATGATTTATTTTTGATAATTTTTTTAATTTTATAGTTTGTTCCAATAAATTTCTCAAATTTGTAAATTTATTATTTTCACTAAAATTTCTATTCGGTTGTTCTCTTATTTGACCCCTTAATTTAGACAAATACAAACTAATTTTTTTTCTTGTATTTTCAATTTTTGTTTGTAATTCAGTTCCTTTAATAACATATCCTGTTAAATTTTGCATTTCATTACGCACTTCTTCTGTTATATTTTTTAATTCTTTTGAATTGATTAACTCTTGAAATTTGGGGTATAAACTATCAATATTGTTATCATCATTATATAAAAAATACATTCTTCTATTTCTTTGATGATTATTACTAAAAGGTAAATATTCAACAATATTCATTTTTTGATATCCTGCGATGAATAAAAAAAATTCATCAAAAGTTACATTTGTGATTTTAAATAATTCTCCCCAATTTACTTGATTTCCATAAATATCATATAATAAGAAATTTACATATCGCCCCATTGATTGATTTATATGTTGATTTGGATTAACAATGTAAATAAAGTAAATAAGTTTATGTAAATTATTTGATTGTATATTTATTGTTAAAATTCCTATAAATTCAATTATACTATCATTAAATGAGCGTATAGAATCATTAATATTCCAATTCATTTTTGGTAAATATTTTGTTTTTTCATTTGGTTCATTTATAATAAATCTAATTAAACCATCAGTAAGAGAAATACATTTTGTAAATATTCTATTTAATAATATATTCCATTTTAAATGATCGTAGTTTTTAATATCTGGATTCCACATCATTGGTTTTATTAAAAATTTTTCTCTACATTTTTGATAATTATCTATACATATTGAAAATCCAAAAACTGTTTGTCTTCTACCTCCATTTGGAATTAAAATCTTTTCATCTTCTGGTATTGCATTTAAATCACAACTTCTATTTATATTTTGTTCTCCCCAAAGAATATTATCACAGTATTCCGTTGGATTTGAAATATTTAAATTTCTTTCTTTTTCTTCCATTTGTTGAAAAATTTCTTTTTCATTTTTCTTTTCTTGTAATTCATTGCGTCTTTTTTTTAATAATTCTTGTAAATCTTCTTCTGTTGTTTTTCCGTAATCATAATAACTCCCGAGTATATTATATCTATTCTTCCTATCTAAATATGTTAAATTATCTAATTTGAAATCATTACGGAAACCAGTTCTTTCATAGTTTAAAATATATCTTTCTCGATACATAGATAATAAATCAAATAATTCATTCATTAAATCACTATTTGCTTGTTCTTCTTCACTTACATTTGGAGAATGTATTGAAAATTGTATATTACTTTTCCCTTGATCAAAATCTTCTTCGCTTGTATTATTATTTAAACTATCAACATAATCTTCCCAGTTCATACCTGATGCTTTAAATTTTTCATAATAACTTTTTAATTCATTTATTAAACTTTCTATCATTTTTTGTTTCATAACTGATGAAATTTCAAATCCTGGATTTTGCCATATAAAACCATCTTGTCCTGGTGAAATATTAAAAATACGCAAATATCTTGACAATTCATTTTCTAGTTTATTTTCTTCAGGTAATATATTAAATTTGCTTTTTTTTGGTTTGAAAGCGTTGGCTAAACTCCTACCCATATATAATTATATGATATAAAAATTAACAAAAAAAATCAAGAAGTATATTAAATTTTTTTATAATATATATTTTCATTTGTATTTTGATAATAATTTATATAATAATGATAAGTTTGATATAAATACGATTATACATGACCTAAAAAAATTAGGTAAAAAAGGATTGGTGTTTAAATTACCATATAATTTCAATTTAACACAAAATTATATGATAGGTAATTATTTATCTATAATAAAAATTAAAAATTATTATTGTGTTGTTATTAAATTTTAGATTATTTTTTTTATAACATATATTATATGAATTCACAATTACTATTTTTAACAATGTGTATTCCATTACGTATAATATTTGCTCTTTTACCAAATTACGATTTAGTTAAGAGATTTAATTTCAATATAAATCCAAAATTATTTTATACAATAGTTGGATTAGTTTTCCTTGCTATTTCAATTGGGTTTTTGTATTTATATTTTACAAATAAAAGACTTAATGCACCAGAAGCAGGTGGAAGGACTTGGTGGCATAATTTGAGATTATTGCATGGATTACTTTATTTATGTGCTTCTTTATATATTTTATGGAATGTAAATGATTTAGAGAAGATTAAGTTGGCATCATTACCTTTGACAATTGATGTTTTGGTTGGTTTAGGTGCTTTTTTTAGACATAGGTATTTGTTATAAAAAATAAAGGCTTAGAATTTTTTTATTATAAAATATTTAATGATTGTATTAAATAGTTTATTTATTTTCATTAATTTGTTTAATTACATAGATAGAGGTTTTATATCGAGTTTAGACACTACTTTTGTGAAAGAGTATAATATAAGTAATACAAAGAGTGGTTTTATAAATTCATCTTTTATAATTGGTTATTTGCTCTTTTCACCGGTATTTTCGTTATTGGTAAAAAGATGTAATAAGATATTACTTATATTCATAGGTTTATCAATATGGTCTGGGTTTAATATTTTGAATTCATTTTTCAATAATATTATTTTGTTTATAGTGTTTAGGTCATTTATAGGTGTTGGTGAGGCGTCATATGGTACAATAGTTCCACCATTGATAGATAAGTTGAGTAATAATAAGAGTAGATCGCTTATGTTGTCATTATATTTCTTGGCTATGCCATTAGGTTTCGCTTTGGGATTTATTATAAGTGGTTTTTTAAGGCAGTTTATAGATTGGCATTATTTGTTTTTGATTGAGGGATGTTGTGTATTGGTATTGGATGTATTTTTATTGAGATTTATAAAGAAATTAGAGAGATATGAAGAGCCGAAGGTATTTGAGGATTTAGCAGAGAAATTATCTGAGAGTATTGATGGTTATAGTTCATTTAGTTTGGAAGAGAAGTTAGATAAGATGAGTGTAAAGGATAAGTTTTTGGTAGTGGTGAGGAATAAGAGGTTTATGTTGTATCAGTTAGGATATGTGTTTTATACTTTTTTGATAGGAACATTTTCGTACTGGGGTCCGGGTTATATGGTTGAGTTTTATAATTTTACAGAGACAAATGCGTCATATCTGTTTGGTGGATTTACGGTAGGGGCAGGTGTTATTGGTTCAGTTGGAGGTGGATTGTTATTAGATTATTTGAAGAATAAGTATGAGGATAGGTTGAAAGTTGGGAATTGGATTGTGTTATTGAGTGTTACGATAGGTTATATATGTTGTACTGTAATTTTTCTTTTTGACAATTTGAATTTGTTTTATGGGTTATTTGGTTTAGGTCAATTGTTTTTGTTTGGTTTGGTTGGACCGATTAATTCGATGTTATTATGGGCTATGGAGGATGATAGATTTACGCAGAAGTTAAATGATGAGATAAAGGTGATAGGATGTGCTATATCGATATGTTTGATACACGTTTTAGGGGATGTTCCTTCGCCGATATTAACAGGTTTTATATATGATACATTGGGTGATTGGAATATGACATTTTTGATAGTAAGTCAGGTTTTGTTGTTGAGTGTTTTATTTTGGTCTATAACGTTATGTATATAAAAAAATGTTGATATGAATATATATGATTATTACGAGAGATGATATTAAAGAGATGATAGAAGAAGGTAAGAAGATAATTTTGGTAGGAAGTAATGTATATGATTTTAGTGAATTTAAGCATCCATTTGCGTTAGATCCTTTTTATAACAAGATAGGACAAGATTGTTATAAAGATTATAAGATGCATGGAAAGAATGCTCGTGTTACATGGAAGAGATTTAAGGTTGGTGTATTGCGTGAGGAGAGTGATATGTGTATGATTATGTGAGTAATAAGGGGAGATGGACTAACAAGTCCATCCAATATCTTACCAAAAAGTAATTATTATAAGAATAATGATAATATTTTTATAATAAAAATTACCGGGAACGGTAAAAGATTTTTATGGGTGTTTTTCATAAATAATTGTAATAAAAATCGTTGGTCTTGGGGAAAAAATTGACACGAATAATATTTGGGTGTAATTTATATAATATTGAGAAAAAATCTTTTTGTAATTTGGATTTCAGTTGGAACGCTTTTATCCCTTTCGCTCTCTTTTCCCTAAAAATGACGGTTTTCAGCAAACTTGCGCGGTTAGAATACTTGCCAGGATGGTTGAAGAATTCCCCTGTTTTCAGGGCGTTGGATGATAGGGAGAATGCTTTGGTTTGGAAGGACTTCCTACCGGTGAAGCACACGGATTTTCATAAGAAACATCGTGGGATGGAGAAGGATGAGATTAATTTCTTGTACTTCATCCACAACCTGCGAATGGTTGATTTCTGGGAGATCCCGCCGTCGGAGTATCCTTTCTGTTTGTTCACCTACTTTTATTACAATAGTGGGCGGAATTACAGGGAGGAAATCCCGACGTATCTCTTGGAGAAACTGGCAAAGCATTCTTTTGGGTGCTATGTTGGATTGCCAATTGAGTGGCGTAACCTTCCAAGTCTCGCAGCCGAGATGGGGAACATCCAGTTTCTGGATTTTCTCAAAAAACAACGGCTTCGTTTCAACGAATACACCTTCCAGGCGGCGGCTTCATGCGGTCAAATGGCTGTTTGTCAGTATCTTCTCGATGAGGGGTGCAAAATGAATGGCTACACAATTGCCGCAGCCGGTTCTGTTGAGGTGCTTGAGTTTCTGCTCAATGAAAAACCGAGTATTAGAACTTCATACGTTGTTACGAACGCAGCGAAACTCGGTGACATGGAGATGGTTGCGATGGCACACAAATCGGGTTGCAAAATTACGATGTGGGCTGTTGAAGCGGCGATTAAAGGAGACCACTTGGAGATTTTCAAGTATTTCCTTAACAATGGAATCTGTTTGAATGGTAAGATCAAGAAGAAAGCATATGATGCATTTCTTGAACACCGAAAGACGGGGATCGTTGGATATATCCGTGATGAGATGCAGAAGAAAATGCATGCGGAAAAACCGGTTGAAGATAAAGTCCAGGGAAAAGAATTCGATGGTCTCTTTTCAGGAGGGCGTCTTTGAACTCCTTATTGGAATAATTATAAAAAAAAAATGAATTAAATAAAAACTGGGATCTTTTATTTAGGAAATAAATATGTTTAACTTTATTTTATTAAGTCTTTTAACTTCTTTACAGATTTTTGTAATAATACCATTGGTAATATTGCATTTTTTTAAAATTCAGGCTTATCAGATTTCTGACCAATCTGAAATAAATGAATTAATAACAAAATTAAGTATTAAACGTGCTACGTTTATTAAAGAGAGCAAGCCTTATGGTTTTGTGTATGGTAAGTGGTATATAGGATATATTTCAAAGAATGAAAATGAGAAAGAAGGTGGACAGACTATGTATTTAGTCATACGTTCAAACGATTATGAGAAAATTAATAAAGAAATTACGTCAGAGATTGACAAGGAAGGTAAAGTTGTTGAACAGAAGTTTATTACATTCTGGGATAGAACTGGAAATCCTTGGTGGTGGAATTATAGAGAAAGAAAATATAATACAACTAAATATATGCCATATGAACCGAGAGATTATCAACAGAATATTATTGATAATATAAAGGAAACGATTAAAGGTAGGTCTTCGAAGAGTGGTACTTTTTTTTGTTATGGTGAACCAGGTGTTGGAAAATCAGCTATGTTAATGCTTTTAGTTAAGCAATTAGAAGGGTTTTATTGTGATACTTGGAATCCAACAGATGCGGGTGATTATCTAAATAAAGCCTATCGTTCAATAAATCCAACAGATGAAAAACCATTGGTAATGGTTTTAGAGGAATGTGATGGAATTTTGATGGATATTTTAGAGAATAGGATAAAACCACATAAAGAAATACCAATTCAAATTCGTAAGAAAATGGATTGGAATAAGATGTTAGATAAGATTAATTATGGATTATATCCTAATTTAATTTTAATATTAACGTCTAATATTCATTTAGAAGATATTAATGTGAAAGATGGTTCATTATTACGTGAAAATCGTATTCATGGGGCATTTCATATGACAAGAAAAATGTTAAATGATAGTATTAAATCAAAATTTGAATAGCCAGCGCAAGAAGAAGAAGTGCGTCTTTGATTTCATTTTGGAATAATTATAAAAAAAATTGAAACTAATCAATAGCATCAGGTGTGCTACGTATATCAATAGGTTGTTCTAAAAGACCATAGTTTGCTTTGAAGATCCAAGTGATAATACCATCAAAGCCGAACCAACAATTATTTATTTTTTTAATTTTTCCAAATACTTCGCTCTGGAATTCATTTGCTTCATCTAATGTTTTATGAATACTGAGAATTTTAACATCAGGTGTGCCAAACGTTTGATAATAACCGCAAATAAGATACATAACAATAAATATGTTTAATTGATATGTAAGGAATAAAAAAATCATTTTTTATAAAAAAGTGAAAATATTTTTGTTAAAGATATTTTAATTGAATAAATATTATGGAAACTATTAAACAATTTTTTAGTAAAACAAATAATCGCGAATCTGATGATGAAGATATTTGTGATGAAGAATCAGATTACGAGAGTGTTGAAGAAGATGAGAACATTCTTGAATTTATTGAGAATGATAAAAAGATTGAATACGAAGATGGTAAAAGAGAAATTTATCATATCTCGTTGAGTAAATTATTTAATTTACTTGATAATGAAGATATTAACTTTTCAAAACTTAATCGAGTTATTGATAAGGAACGAGTAGAATCTGCTTTTCAAAATTTCTCTATAAATCAATCAGATCCAATTATTTTAGCGAATATTGAAGGTAAGGCAGGTTTTGACATTTTAGATGGACAACATCGTTTAACTTTTCTTAAAAAAAATCGTGAAAGATTTAATGGTAATGAGAAGTTAGTTTTGGATATTCGTTATTTAGAAAATGAAGAGGAATATGGAAAACTATTGGATATTATTAACAATCGTATGAATTTTTCTAAATCACAACTTAATAAGTATCTACTACTTGGGGTTAAGGAAGGATTGAAAGAAAAATTAGAGAATAAAAGGCTTGGAAAAGATATTTATGGAAAACAGAGACCATTTATTAGATGGGATGAGTTACAAGATGCTTTGGTTAATACTAAAACGTATAAAGATAGTGATAATAAGGTTGAAGATATTCTTGGAAAACTTGTAAAACTCAATCATCATATTTCTCGTAATAAAGATATTTATGAGAAATATATTGGGAAGAGTAAAAATATTCTCAAAAAGGCTTTTGACATGCATTTGTTTCTTGGGATTGATAAGAAATACAAAATTATTAAGATGATAGATGAAATGTGAGAAAAAAGTGAAAATATTTTTGTTAAAGAAAATAAATTATAAAAAAAGTATGAATGGAAATAAATTTTTATCTGTTAGATCACCAAGGAATACAAATAATGAGGATTCTGATTGTGAAATTATTGAAGACGATAATGTGAAACCTAAAAGAGTATTGCCGAAGGTGATAGAGAAGAAAGGTTATACATTTATCCTTAATGAGAGGACACAGAAGTATAATAGATTAACTAAACGTGAGTTTGATATTGATGAGATTGATAAATTTGGAGAAGAGAAAACGAAACAGAGTGTTCGAAGGAGATTAATAAAAGATAAGAAAATATCAAAGAAGGAGGAGATTTACAAGGATGCTATAAAAGATTATCCAGAGGAGTTGAGATTACTTATGATGGATGATGTTGGTTTTGAATGATTTTTACAAAAAAAATGATTTTTTTAATTATAAGGTATTATTTTATAACTTTTTATTATGGAATTTTCTAATAATCAAACTATTTATGATGATAAGAAGAAAGAAATTATGAAATATTATGATGAGATGAATAATGTTGTCTCATTTCATAAAAAGAATTTCACAAAACTTTTACAAGATTTGAATAAATCAAATTACGTTGGAGATGTAATGAACCAAAGTGTTGATGATTTTATGGCATCTATTTTCCCTAAATTTAAAGAATTTAAGGAAAAAGTCATTTCATCACCTTTTGAACATGAAATCAAATATGTTTATGATTTGAATAAAAAAGAGTATATTGATGCTGTTGAATTACCTGATATGAAGGTGGTTAAGGAATATGATATTCCCTATTATTGTGGTAAATTTATTTATGCTACATTACATAGTGTTGGTAATGGAGGTTTGAAAAAAATTGATAATTCATCATATAATATTTTTTTTCAAAATACTCGTGGTCAAAATACAAATAGTGGTGATTGCGCATTTTACAGAAGTAATTATTCACATATGCCACAAGATTTTTTAAAGAAAGACCCTTTGAAAAATGTAATACATTATTGGAGTAATACATACGTTCAAAATCAAACAACAACAATACAATTCAAGTTCGTTATTGATAATTATTTTAATATTTACATACCAAAATTGAAGTTGTATTTGTTGAATAATTATTCAAAGTTTAATCTTTTTTCATTTTTTGATAAGAATGAATTATTTGATTTTGATAATTCAAATAATTTTATTTATGAAAATAAATACAAACAAGAAATGCAAGATTTTTTTACAAAATACACTGATAGTTCTTTGGATAGTTCTGAGGATTTGAAAAATAGTATTGTAGAAAAGAATATTTTACCATTTTTGGAATTGTATGAATATGGAAAAAAGATGAAAGAGATTGAACCTTACAGATATTTTTCACAGGAATTTAGTAAGTTAATTCCACAAGATTATCAACCAACAATGATTGATGATGAAGGAGAGGGAATAGATGATGCTGAGGAGTTGAGAAAGATGTCAATTTCTGTCAAAAAATTAAATTTTATGATAGAAAGTAAGGAAAAAGAGATTGAGAAGTTGAAGGTTCAATATAAGAAAGACCGTGAGACGATAATTAACTATGAGAATGAGAATTTGAAATTGAAGAAATTGTCAGGAGATTTGAACGACCAGTTATTGGATCATATGAATGAGAATAGTGAATTACGTAAGGAAAATCTTATGTTGAAGCAGAAATTGATTGATTATGAATTGATTTCAAAGAAACTTGAAGATGAACGGGCTAATTCATTGAACTTGGAAAAGAAGTTTGAGGAAGGGCAAGTTGATGTGGAAAAGAGTAAGAAATTACAATTTTTAACACAAGAGAAACTCAATCGTTATGTGAAACAATCAAAGGAGGATACAAAAACAATTGAAAAGAAAAATGATATGATTTTGTGTTTGGAGAAGATGATTGAAGAACAGAAAACGAGAATTACTGGAATTCAAAAT